>Ga0233433_10000508_pt1 | contig 41832 bp, 41 predicted proteins | sample SI_122_August201_5_FD_179868 | JGI IMG/M metagenome (GOLD analysis project Ga0233433, IMG submission 179868) | Seawater microbial communities from Saanich Inlet, British Columbia, Canada - SI_122_August2016_100_MG | ecosystem: Environmental > Aquatic > Marine > Inlet | place: Canada: British...
AATGGGATTTTTGACTTGATTGTATCAATTCCAAAATGAGATTGTCTATCAATAAACACTGCATCAGGATCAAACTCATTAATTAAATCAATAAATTTTTTATTCATGCCAAACCATTCCTGTGGTCAAATTATACCGTGAATTGATATACTTCCTATAGATATTGATTTTATGCCTGAATCTAAATCAACCCTTTTTCGTGCCTGGTTTTATTTTAGAAATGGTTGGAGTCTGTATTTTGCGTTCATTTTTGCAGCAATTAATACATTAACTGTTACTTACTATCTTGCAGTTAATGAAATTCCATTTTTATTAAATTTTTTCCCCAGTTTTTCGCATTATGTTGCTGCAGCTGTATTGGGTGGAGTTCCATTTTTAGTCCTAATTGGATATCTTCATTTTAAAAAATCACATGCGTATAGATCTGACGTAACTATTTCAACTGAATCAAATCCATTTGCACGTAGATCTCTAATTAATTCCGAACTTAATTTAGAATTAAATTTGATGATCCTAAATCTCTTATCCAAATTATCTGATGGTGAAAAACTAAATCAAGATGAAGTAAATAAAATTCAAGAAAGTAAAAATACAATAAATGATTTTATTAATAAACGATCAATTAAAAATAATAAAGATCTTGAATATCTAAAACAACTTCTGAATAAGTAATAATTTATAATGAAAAAAAGTTCTCTTCTTTTAACTATTTTAATAATTTCTATTTCTATTTTTATTTATGGTGTTTTTGTTGGTACTTACAAGATTTTTCCATATGATGTGTTAGATTATGTAAAAGTAATTATATTAAATGAAAAAAATGAATTTAATTCTAAAGATGATTTCTATTATGAACGTGATGTTAGTAGATTAATTCACATTAATACTGTTGATGACATCGGTAAATTAAAAAATAATTTAATTGATTTTATTTGGAAATATGATGGATTTCCAGATTCACAATTACCTAACAATGTTCAAAAAAATATAGTAAATCCTCTTTATGATGATTTCATAAATCTAAAGCAAATAGATCAAATTGATGTTAATATGGAATATGGAATAAATTCAATTGCTTACTTGTTTATTCCTGAATCAAGTAATAATATTTTGATAATTTATCATGAAGGACATGCATTTAATGGATTTGAGAGTGGAACAGCCACAATTCAATTTTTCTTAAACAGAGGATACACTGTAATGGCATTTTCTATGCCATTAACAGGAATGAATAATGATCCTATAGTTGATTTACCTAACCTTGGTAAATTCAAATTAGAAAGGCATACACATTTTGCATTCTTGGATACATCTGATTTTTCTTCAATTAAATTTTTTATGGAACCTATAGCTGTCTCTTTGAATTATTTAGATAAAAACTATAATTTTTCTTCTTACAACATGATTGGTTTCTCTGGTGGTGGTTGGACTGTTACCTTATATTCTGCAATTGACGATAGAATTTCACAAACTTATTCCATTGCAGGTTCTGTTCCAATTTATTTAAGATCCATTGCTGAAAATAGGGGTGATTATGAACAATGGTTACCAGAACTTTATCAAACTGCTAATTATCTAGATTTGTATATAATGAGTTCATATGGTGAAGATAGAAAATTTATTCAAATTTTTAATAAATATGATTCGTGTTGTTTTTCAGGTGAATTCTATAAAACATATGAAAATGAAATAAAAGAATCACTTTTTACATTAAACAAAGGTCATTTTGATATTTTTCTTGATGATACACATAAAACTCATAAAATATCGGATCATGCTTTAGAAATCATTATTCAATCTATGGCAAATTGAATTTATTATAAAAAAGAATAATTTATGAAAAACCGATAAATAACACTTGCAAAAATCTTGTTTATGTTAATTGCCTCTCAAAATTTAATAAATTATGGTATACCCGTACCTGAAAATACTATTTATAGAATTAATTTGGCTTGGACAAATACGTTAGATGAATTAAAAATTCTTTTAGAAAAACACAAAACACATGACATTTTTGTTGATTTACCAATACATAGGACTAAACCTCCTAACAACAAATACTCTCTAGAAGACATCATTCCAATATTTCAATCAAATCCTAATGTGAAGTATTTGGCAATCTCTAATGTTGAATCTTCAAATGATTTAAAAAAATATCTTGATGTGTTACCAAAGTCTATTACCATAATTCCTAAAATAGAAAGCCCAACGGGTGTGAACAATATTGAAGATACAATGAATTCTATTCCTTCAGTTCAAAAAATAATAATGCTTGATCATGATGATCTTTATTCTTCTATGTTAAAGAAAAATGAACCTTCAACAAATTTTGTTTTGTATATAAATAAATTAGTAGATTATTGCACAAAAAATAATGTTATTCTTTTAAGAACAATTGGAGTAATTTTTAGTGATGATGAAAAACGTGTCACAGATTATGTTAATTAATTTAAATTTAGTTTGATATGATTGGATGTATAATTCAAGCTCGTATGGGCTCCACTAGATTACCCGGCAAGGTAATGAAAAAGATTGATGAAGAAAACCCTGTTTTGTATTATGTGTTAAAACAACTTCAATCTAGTACACTATTAGAAAAAATCGTTGTTGCTACAACTATTCTAGATGAAGATGATGTAATTGAAAATTATGTAAAAAATATGGGAATTGATATTTTTAGAGGAAACACAAATGACGTTCTTGACAGATATTTTGAATGTGCTAAAAAATTTTCAATTGATATTATAATAAGAATAACTGCTGATAATCCGTTAATTGATCCTACAATAGTAGATGACATGATTAAGAAATTTACAACAAATTCATACGATTATTTAACAAATTCGTATGTTAGAACATTTCCATATGGAACCGAAGTTGAGATATTTTCTTGTAAAGCACTTGAGAAAGCATGGAAAAATGCAAAAAAACCATCTGAAAGAGAACATGTAACTCCTTATTTTTATAATAACCCTGATCAATTCAAATTTTTTAATGTAGAAAATTCTACAGACACTTCAAATTTTGGATGGACAATTGATCGTCAAAATGATTTAATTCTTGTAGAATTGATTGCCTCAAAAATTAAAAAAAGACCCATATTCATGACTGATATTCTTGAATTATTTTCTAAAGAGCCAAAATTGTTTAAAATAAATAAAAATCAACCAAAAAATGAAGGGTATCAAAAATCCCTAAAGGAAGATGAAGAGTACCTTAAATCTAGGAAAAATTCAAAAAAATCATGAAAAAGAAAATCAAATTATTTGATCCAGTTATTGATAAAAATGAAGAAAAATCTGTCGTTAAAGTTTTACAAAGTAAATTTTGGGCATCTGGTTCTGGAAATGGCAATGTAAAAATATTTGAAAATAATTTCAAAAATTATGTGGGATCCAATGATTGTATTGCTGTAAATAGCGGCACATCTGCCTTGAATCTTGCTTTATCATTAATGGACATAAAAAATAAAGAAGTAATTGTTCCTTCGTTCACGTTTGTTTCAACAATTCATGCAATTAAACTAAATGGGGGGAAACCTGTTTTTGTAGATGTAGATAAAAAAAATCTCTGTATAGATAATGAACAAATTTCTCAATTAATAACAAATAAAACTAAAATGATTTTACCTGTCCATTTTGGAGGAATGCCATGTAACTTAAGTGAAATAAAAAAAATATGTCATGATTATGATTTAATTTCAATAGAAGATGCGGCACATGCTGCTGGTTCTACATACAAAAATCAAAAAATTGGAAAACACAGTACTGCTGTTTGTTTTAGTTTTCATCCTGTGAAAAATCTTGCAATGCCAACCGGTGGACTGATCTCAATAAATGGTAAATCTTCTAAAAAATTTAAAAAAATATTAAACTCTAGACGTTGGTGTGGAATAACAAATCGACATGATTCATTTTATGATGTAGATGAAATGGGTTGGAATTATTACATGAATGAATTTTCAGCAGCAATTGGACTTATACAATTGAAAAAATTAGATAAATTAAACAAAAAAAGAAAAAAAATTGCTAAATTATATTCTAAAAAAATCAATTTAGAACATAAAATGATGTTTGATGAAGACTGTTCTTATCATTTGTACTGGATTCAAGTTAAGAATAGAAACCAATTTAGAAAAAAAATGAGTGATATTGGAATTGAAACTGGAATTCATTATAGGCCTGTTCATACCTTTTCAATGTATGAAACCAACAATCGTTTGCCTGTAACAGAGAAGGTGGGGGATGAAATAGTTTCTATACCTATTCATCCAAATCTATCTAATGAAGAAATTCATAAAATTATTCATGCTGTGAATGACTTTTCTTAATTTTCATTAAAAATTTGCTTTTTCAATAGTTCTTACATGTGACACTAACTCTGATAACCGTGTAGTATCCATTGAGGTGGATGCATCTGGACCCTTAGAATTTTTTAATTTAATGTGTTTTTCAATTAGAATTTGTTTGGATTTCTTTTGTTTTTTCAATATTGTAAACAATATGGGTGCTGTAATTCCTGATGTATGATCAGAAAATCCATCATATTTCACAGCTTCTTTCCAATCTATCTTCTTGAATTCTAATGGATATTCTGAAATACAATAACAAAAAGTAGTTTTATTTTTTGAAAATATTTTCTCTATCTTTTTTTTACTTCCTCCCATTCCCATGCTTATGATAATCGGTTTTTTTGTTAATGCCTTGTTTTCTAATACTTCAAGTGAATTAGGATCTTTGAAAAGACAAGTTCGTGATGCCACTTTGTATCTCTTTACATTTAATGTTTCTAGAAATTCTATAGCTTCTGGATAAAATATACTACACATGAATTCTATTCCTGTTTTATCTGCAATTTTTTTAATCTTTCCAGCTTTTTCAAACGTCAACTCTGATTTTTTTATTTCTTTCCAATTTGGATGATTTTCTGAATACAGATCTTTTGCGCGCCACATTTGAAATTTGACTGCATCTGCTCCAGCTTTTTTACATTCATACATAATTTTTTCAGCTTTTGATATACTTCCTTCCCAATTTGATCCAATTTCAGCTACAATTGTGGTTTTCAATTCTTTTACATATTTATGGAAAAATTTAACTGTTTCAAAGTTTTGAATAATTTATTCTAATGGAAAATAATGAAATCATTCTTAAATTAAGATCTGTAAAAAAATCTGACTGTGAATTTCTTTATGATTTATTGAATGAAAGACATCCATCTGCTAATATTTCGCATAAAAAAATGCCTAGTTTTTCTCAACATGTGACATTTGTCTTATCTAAGCCCTATTCAAAATGGTATGTAATTGAGGCATTCCAAAAAAATGTAGGCTCAATTTATCTTACAGAAAATGATGAAATTGGTATTTTTATTAAAACTGACTTCCATGGTAAGGGAATTGCTACTTGTGCTATGAATCAATTAATGAAAAAAAATCCTCGTTCTAGATATTTAGCAAATGTAAATCCAAAAAATAAGAAATCAATTAAGTTCTTTAAAAATCATGAATTCAATTTAATTCAATATACTTATGAATTAAAAAAATAAACTTCCATTTTTTATTGTGATTTTTTTGAATTAACTATCTCTTCAATCATTTTCTTTAATTCTATTTTGGAAATCTTATTTACTTGATCTGATGAATAATCCTTTACATTTTCAATTTTTTTAATTCCTTCATATACATCTCTAATATTATTTGTATGAAATAGTGGATATGATGGATTTGTAATGAGATACATGTTATTGTATTCCCAACTGTATCTAATTTCATCTTCATTGATTAACATTTCATGTAATTTTTCTCCAGATCTTATTCCAATTATTTCTTCACTAACATTTTCAAATAGATCTTGTATTGCATCTTTTAAATCCATTATGTTATATGCACGCATTTTCGGTACAAAAATTTCTGAACCTTTACCCGAATCTGTAGCATTCAAAATAAAATCTAATGCTTCGTTCATTGTAATACTAAATCTAGTCATTTGAGAATCTGTTATTGTAATTTTTTTATTTTTCTTAATTTGTTCTAGAAATACTGGTATTACTGATCCACTACTTCCAAAAACATTTCCGTATCTTACAGAAATAAATTTGGTTATGTGTCTTTCTGGATCCGCAAAATTGTTTGCAGTTACAAATAATTTCTCCATTAATAATTTTGTAGCACCATATGTATTTAATGGAGAAACAGCTTTGTCTGTACCAATTGCAACAGCTTTTTCTACATTTTCATGTAAACATGCATTAATTACATTTTGTGAACCTATGACATTTGTTTTAATTGCTTCAAAAGGATTGTATTCAATTTTTGGAACATGTTTTAATGCTGCAGTATGAAAAACAATATCTATATTCTCAAATGCACGTTTTAATCGCTCATAATCATTAATATCTCCAAGAAGAAACCTTAATCGCTCATCATTAAACTGATTTTCCATTTTGATCTGTTTTTCTTCATTTCTGCTGAAAATTCTGATTGTATCTACATTCATTTCTAAAAGACGTTTAGTTAGCGCTTGTCCTAATGATCCTGTTCCGCCTGTAATGAGAATCTTTTTTCCTTCCATTATAGAAACCACTTCAATTAATTCTAAAAAGCTTTGCTAATGATCTAAAAATTAAATTAACTTATTTTTCTAAAACTATTTGCATTATGTTTCCCCAAAATGGAAAACTCTTTTTCTTTTCACCCTTAATTAATTGAATTAAACTTTCATTATCTTTCACACAATTTGCATATGGAGTTTCTAAATATGGATATGAACATTCTTGAATTTTATAATCAAATCTTTCACATAATTCTGTTATAGCATTTCTGTTAAAAATCAACGTATGTGAAAATTCATCAAATAAATGCCATTCGTCTTTCAGTAAATGATATAAAATTGAATCCGAATTAGGTAAACTGTAAATAATTATTTTAATATTTTTTGAACTCATCTTTGAAATTCTATCTAATGTTTTTTTTAAATCGTATCCTAAAAACTGGAAAGATCCTCTAAATATTATGCAATCAAATTTTAAATTTGTTTGATAATTGTTTAAATCCGTATTTGTAAATTTGATTTTTGAATTACATTTTTTCTTTGCTATGGTAATTGCATCCATATCTGGATCTATTCCATACAGATTAAAATTAGGAATTTTACTTAAATTATCCAGGAATTTTCCAGTTGAGCATCCAACATCTAATATATTTCCTTTTGAAATAATTTTTTCTAAATGTTTAGCATCAAGAGAATATTGAATCTGTCTTAATTTACTTGAAGTAGAATCTTCTTTTCTTGATTCATTGTAATTTTTTAAATAATGGGATTTTTTTTTATTTTCTTTGTTATTGATATATTGTAAAAAGCATTGATTACATTGATACACTTTACATGAATTCATTTTAAATTCTTGAAACTCTTTTGAATCACAAAGTGGACAAACCATGAATATAATTTCAATAATTTATCATACATAAATTATTTATTAATAATTATAAAATAACCCGTTTCTATTTTTTTGTTAAAAATTAATTATTTAAATCAGATGAATTAACCCTGATTTAACTAAACGTTCTGCTGCCACTTCAATCTCTTCTAATTTTATTTTTGAACGCTGTGATATGTCTGAAAGACTGTTTTCACCATCAGATAAATTTAGTACCCAAAATATGGGCATTTTATTTTCCATTCCATCTTTGTTTGCTCCAACCAAATCATATAACCCTCTTTTTCCAAGGTTTGGTTCACATTTTGGATAGATATTTTTGTAAATTGGTCCCTTTTTCTTCTCATTTTTTTTAATTATTTCTTTTCTTGAAACATCTGCTTCTTCAAAATGATTTTCAAGTTCAGAAATCACCATTAGATATTTTTCAAAAGTATCTTGAAAATATTTTGGTTGGACAAAATCTAAATTATCTGCAGATGTGTGATATTCTGGAAATTTTCCATATAATGTTCTGGTAATGGAGCCTATTGGCAAATTAAATCCAGGTGAGGAAAACTGTCTTTCATCGCTTCCTGCTGGGAAAAAATCAATAATGTTGAATTTGTCCGTAGATTTATTCAGAACCATTTCAACAACCCTGTCTATGATTGAATTCCCGTTTCGTGTTTTCTTGTATGTTATACTTCCTTTATCCCCTAAACAGGTTGCAACAAGCCCTCCTCTAATCTTACTAACTTTTTTTTCATTTATCGATAACCAAGTAATTGCACCAATTGTTTCTGGTATGAATAAAAATCGATATGAATATTTCAATTTTTTATTTGAAAGATATTTTGCAAGATAAGTGATGAGAGATACTCCACTTAAATTATCATTACACATTGAAGGATGACAAACATAGCATGAGAGTAATATTTCCTCTTTACTTTCACCTTTTAGAAAAAATTCTCCAAATGTTAAATGTCCTTCTTTTAATGTGGATGAAATTACAACATGATATTCTTCATCAATTAATTTTTTAAATTGATCATATGCCATACAAAACCCCCAATCTTCTTTATAATATGACGTCCTATATGGAATCCATTTTGGGTACTCTGGCAAAGTAAAAATATGTTTTTTTAATTCCTTTAAGGAAACTTTTCTATTAATAGGAGTACTATAATTTAAAATATGTAAATTTGATTTTTTAAAATCAATAACTTTTTCACCTTTAGAATTTTTTACATATGCATCTTTGATATTCCATTCTTTTGGTATTGTCCAATCAAAAACTTTTGTTCCAGTTGGAATTTCATGAGTTTCTATGGGTATGTGTTTCTTGATAATTTCAAGTGTTTCTCTTACACCATCGCCTGTAATGCTTCTACAAATTGGAAAAAATTCTTTCGTAAGTTGATACATTTCATTTCCAATATTCTTTGATTCATTTTTTAAATCTAAAAAATTATTTAAATCCATATTTTTCCAATAATTTTGATTACTATATTAGTTCATTAATTGTTCAAATTATTTATTAATACTCTTTCATTAAATCTGCCAATTTTTTTGATGCTAAACCAGGATTTTTAAGAAATTTTTTTACAAATATTCTGGAATTTATCAATAATTCTTTTTTTAATTCTTGATCGAATAAAATCTGTTTAATTTCATTTTGTAAATTTGCTGAATGTGGAATTGCAATAATTGCACCTTGTTTAATATAGTCAAATTCATACATTTTTTCATCTAATACTATATTCATCACAGGTTTTTGTAAAATCATACTTTCTAAAATTATTGTTGAAGGTGACCAACCTTCAGGAGTTATGGTAATGACAACATCACTTTCCTGAATTAATTCTGAAATTGGATTTAGTAAATAAATAGGAATTTTTTTTGAATATTTTTGAATAATTTGTTTAATTTCATTATTATGCCCTGATTGACTAGGATGTAATTTAAAAACCATTTTTACATTTTCAAGATTTTCAAAAATTTTACATAATTTTATTATTACATTTTCAAATTTTTCATGAATGTCTGATGTATCAAATCCTTGTAATGTCACAATTGGAGTTGGAGCAATTAAAACTTGAATGGTTTCTTTCTTTTTCTTCTTTTCTTTTATTTTGATTAATGAATCATGTCTAGGACTGCCTATATCAAAAATTTTATTTGAATCAATTTTATAATTTGAAATTAAAAATTGTTTTTGTTGACTACTCCAAACTACTATGTTGTCTCTAAAAGTATCATATGATCTTAAAGTTGCAAATGTTTTACTATCATTAAAAAATAAACTAAATCCATGTTCTAACAAAAATGATTTACAGTTTTCATTTTTAGATTCCAGGAATACTTTTTCAGTTTCTCCGATATCATATAATGATAAAATACAACTAATGTTAATTTTAGAAAATATTTTTTTTGCAAAAAATATAGATTCTACATATTCATTTATTCTTTTAATAAAAACTTCTTTTAAATCATTTTTTATAATTGCCCAAAATTCCAAATCATTATTTTTGAATATTTTATTTAAATTGGGATCTTCCCAAAAATTAAATATTTTTTCATAAAAAATCTGTTTTGATTCTTCAATTTCTTTTAAATCTTTTTTTCCAAATAAATCTTTTTTAGAGATTAATTTACAATTTGATTTTTTTAATATTTTAATTGATTCTAAATCATAAGTAACAGGCCTTCTTTGATTGATGATAATTAAATTGATATCTTTTTTATTTAGACTTTGAAAAAGATCTTTGTAAACTGGTGGATACATTTCTAAAATTAGAATTGTTTTTTTACTTTTATTTTTAAAATTAAACCATAACCCAAAAATTGAACCAACAGTTTTATCTAAAATATTTTTTAATTTATGATATTTTGTTCTTGATATTTTTATTGAAATAGGAATGCCCATAAAATTGTGTTTAATATTTATTGAATCCCATAAGAGTTCTCCTTTTTTTTCCTTAGAATTAATTTTAATATTTATCAAATTATTTTTTTCAATTAATAAAATCATATTTTTTATCTGATTTGAACATTCAATTGAATCTGGTTTTTCAATCTCTAAAATTTTTTTGATCATAAAAAAAACTATTAGCTTTTCAATAATCAATGAATGTAATTCTATTCCGTCAAGAAGACCTAGTAAATTTACTTCTTTTAATTCAATTTTTTTTAATAATGGTTCATTATGCCAATTTTGGAAATTTTTTGCAATGTTAAAAATTGATACTCTTTCATCATAATCTAGAACATTTTCTGCAATGTGATGTGATATACCTAATTCTTGAAGTTTTTTATGTGATATATAATCAAAAGTAAAAATTTTACTATTATTTGTCTTAATTGTATTATAATCATTAATTGATTTGGATACAAAAATTATTTTTTTTTGGTTCATTGGTATTGATTGTTTATTTTGAAATTATTTTAGGTGTTGGTATTGGGATTAAAAATTTACCCCCATTTTTAAGAAATAATTCTTCTTTATTGATAATTGCCTCTTCATAATTCCATGCAAGTAATAATGCAATTTGTTGTGATGGTTTTCCAATTTTCTCCTTGTTTGATTTAACTGGTATGTGCATACCTGGAGTGTATAATCCTTGTTTCAACGGCGTGGTGTCTATGATATAATCCACAAACTCTGTCCCAATATCACAATAATTAAGTAAAACATTTCCTTTTGCAGGTGCACCATACCCAAAAATCATTTTGCCTTCTTTTTTAAATTCTAACAATTTATTTTTTAATTTATTTTTTAATTCTTTTACATTTTCTGAAAATTTTTGATAAGTTTGAACTTTATTTATCCCAAACTCTCTTTCAAAATCAATTAATTTTTTTAAACCTATTGTGCTTTTAAAATTATTTTTTTGTGATACAAAAACTCGTATCGTGCCTCCGTGAACTTTTTGTTTTTTTACATCAAATATTTCTAAATCAAACTCTTCCATTAATCTCATTAGTGGTATTAATGAAAAATATGATAAATGCTCATGATACACTGTATCAAATTCTAATTTTTGAATTAAATCCACTAAATATGGTACTTCAAAAATAAAAATTCCTTTTTCTTTTGATAATATTTTAATACATTTCATAAATTCCTTTAAATCTTCAACATGTCCAAACACATTATTTCCAACAATTATTGATGCTTTTTTCTTTAGAGAAATTTTTTTTGCAATATCATAATTTAAAAAAGTATTTTCTGTTGTAATCCCTGCATCGTTTGCAATTTTTGATATATTTTTTGCAGGTTCTATTCCTAAAACACTAGTTCCTAATTTTTTAAATTCTTTAAGTAATGATCCGTCATTACTTCCAATTTCTATAACTAATGGATTTTCAATTTTTTTTAAAAATTCTTCATATACATCAAATGCATAATTCTTAAAATGATTTACAATTGGTTTACTTGCACTTGTCATATAGAGATATTCTTTAAATAAAATTTCTTTATCAACTATATCTAAAAGTTGCAGTAAATAACATTCTTTACATAAATATAATCTTAAAGGAAATTTATCCTCATGTTTTTCTAAATTTTCTTTTTTAATGAATGCATTTGAAGGAGGTTGTTTTCCTAGATCTAATATTAATTCTAGATTATTACTTGAACAAATCCTACATTCATTTTTTTTATGATATTTACTCATTTGTAATCAAAAATTTATTGAATTGAATATATTAATTACTATGTATTATTTTTAATTTTATAATATCCTGCAAGATTGCCTAGAATTTTTAATAATTTATTAAATTTTTCAATACCTTCGGTTTTTGATACTTCTAATGGTGTTTCAATTGCACAACAAAATGATTTAAAAATTTCATCATCATTAACATTTTTTAATTTATTAATTTGCTTTCTTCTTCTTCTAATGTGATTAGTAAATTGAATTATTCCTCCATAACTTCTCAATTTTTTTTTAAGCATTCTTTTTTTAGTAAAAAATACTAGTAGAACCATTTCAATTATCAGCAGTGATGGTAATAACTTTAAAATTGTTTTAATGTTGTAATTTGATAAAAGTACAATCCACCTATTTCTTTCAAGTAAGTAAAATTTTTCTCCACTCCATTTCCATTGTGCACTTCCATGATGATAAACAATAGATTTTGGAACATAATATGATTTAAAATTTAATAATCTTGCACGCCATCCTAAATCTAAATCTTCATTGTATGCAAATAATTTTTCATCAAATAAACCAACTTTGTCAAAAATTTCTTTTGTACAAAATAAGCATGTTCCCGCAGCAAAACCAATTTCTTCTATGGCATTATACTGCAAAGTATCTTTTTTTCCTTTTTCTCTAGAAAACCCAAATCCAAAAATACTGATCAAATTTCCCGCACTATCTAAAACACTTCTATCCTTCATTTTCAAAAATTTTGGTTGATATAGACCATTTCCATAAATTTCATGTGCATCAAACAAATGTTCTAACCATTTTGGTGCAACTATCAAATCATTATTTAATAAAACAACAAATTTTCCTTTTGCATTTCTTATTCCAATGTTTAATCCTTCTGAAACTCCTACATTTTTTTTGTTTAAAATAAAATTACATTTTTGATATTTTTTTGAAAATTTTTCTCCACTTTTATCTGGAGAATTGTTATCTACCACTATGATTTCATAACTTTGGTTAGTTTCTCTGATAATTGATTCTAAACAGTTTTCTAAGAATTTCTCACCATTATAATTCAGTATGATGATTGAAACCATCCCCTTTTTTGTATAGTCCCCATTCATCATTTTTACATTTTCCCAATTATTCTTGGTTCTTCTTCTTTTATTTGATCATACATTATTTTTATTGATTGATCTATGTCTAAGAGATTCATTCCCTTTTTTATTATTTTGTCACAATTTAGACATGATTGATTCGGTCTTTTTGCTATTTGTTTTAACTCAGTAGATGAACAAGAGGAAATTAAACTATTTGAATATCCAAATCTCTCTGCTAACTTCCTAGAAAAATCTAATCTATTGATACAGGATAACCCTGTGGCATGAAAAATTCCATGTACATCTTTTGTAATCATCTTAATGATGTTTTCAGATAAATTATCTGCTAATGTTGGTGTGTTAAACTGATCATCTACAATTGATAATTTTTGTTTTTCAAAAAGTTTTCTTATGATCCACAATGCAAAATTCATTGGTTTAATTGATTTGTCTCTTGTTTGAATATTGTTAATTGGCATCCAACCAAACAAAACACTAGGACGTAAAATTAAATGATTTGAAACTTTTGAGGCAATCTTTTCACTTTCTAATTTTGTTTTACCATATGTGTTAATTGGATTTGGTCTATCCTCTTCTCTGTATCTGCTATTGTCCCCTGAAAAAACTGCATCACTTGAAATATGTATAAACTTACAACCTATTTGTTGTGCAATATTTGCAAGATTCCTTGTTCCATTTACATTTACATCATATGCCTCATCTTCAAATTGTTCACAATAATCAACATTTGTCATGGCAGATGTATTGACAATGATGTCTGGTTTTAATTCTAAAATTTTATGACAATCTTTTTTATTAGTAATATTGATTTTAATTATTTCTGCATTTTCGGACTGAATTAAATTTTTATTATATGTTGCATAAAGTTCAAAATTTTTTACATTTTCTAATAACTTGTATCCTAATAGACTGCTTCCTCCTATAATTAACATCCTTTTTTTTTGCAATAATAAAAATTATTTTGGTTCTGATAAAAACTTTTTAAAATTTAATTATGTTAAAAATATTCTTTGAAATTCTATGTAGTGTAAATAAGAAGATACTGTATTCCAATAAATTAATACTAAACCATATTAACTCATTCTTTAGAAAATATTGATATGGAACTAGAAATTGAAACCCATGAATTAGGCGTACAAATTCTATCTCCCAAAATTAATTATGATGAGCGTGGATTTGTGAGTGAAATTTTTAGAAATGATTGGAAAGAATTTTTTGGAAAAGATAAACCTGCACAGATCAATGTATCAAAAAGTCAACCCGGAGTTATTCGTGCGTGGCATAGGCATTTGAGAGACCAAGTGGATTTCTTTACCGTTTTGAAAGGAACTATGAAAATCTGTATTTGTGACAATGATAAGGAATCAGAAACTTTTGGAAAATTAGTTGAAATAATTGCCAATGAAGATAAATTACAAATTATTAAAGTCCCTGGTAATTTTTGGCATGGCACGAAAACTATTGGTGATAAGTCATCACTCACTGTATATTTCATAAATAATATGTATAATTATGAAGATCCTGATGAAGAACGAATTTCTTGGAATGATCCCTCTATCATTGATCCTAGAACAAAACAACCCTATGACTGGAATTCTGTGAACAAATAATGAAATTTCTTGTCTGTGGTGGATATGGCTTTATTGGAAGTACGTTTATCAAAAATCACCTAAAAAATTTCCCTAATGATATCATTATCAATATAGATAATCTTACAATTGGTTCAAACAAACTTAATTTATCGGAAATTATTACTGAAAATTATTCTTTCATTAACGAAGATATAAAAAATTTTGATAAAATTGAAAAAATTTCTAAGGACGTTGATGTAATTGTTAATTTTGCTGCAGAAACACATGTTGATAGAAGTATTGCAAATCCAAAACCTTTTCTAGAAACAAATATTCTGGGAACTTATTCTCTTCTTGAATCTGCACGAAAATATGATAAAAAGTTTATTCATATTTCTACTGATGAAATTTATGGTGATTTAGAAAATAAAAAATCATTTAATGAAGATGATATTCTAAAACCTAGTAACCCTTATTCAGCTACTAAAGCTGCAGCAGATCTTTTAGTAGGCTCCTATAAACGAACTTATGGAATTGATTCTATAATTACCAGATGCACAAATAATTTTGGCCCAAACCAATTTCCAGAAAAACTTATTCCAAAAACAATAATTCGAGCATCACAAGATCTAAAAATTCCTCTTTACGGTGATGGTAATCAAATTAGGAGTTGGATACATGTTGTTGATCATGTTTCAGCAATTGATGCATTAATTTCTAGAGGAAAATCTGGTGAAATTTATAATATTACAGCATGGAATGAAATTTCAAATAAAGATATTGTAGAAAAAATTCTTAAAATCATGAAAAAACCTTCTGACCTTATCGAATTTGTACCTGATAGACCAGGTCATGATAAACATTATTCTATTGATTCATCAAAAATTAAAAATGAACTTAATTGGATTCCAAAATTTAATTTTGATGATGCCTTAGTTCAAACTGTTAATTGGTATGTTGAAAACAAATCTTGGTGGGAGCCATTAATTGATGAAAAAACACTTCACCCCCAACCTTGGACATTAAATTGGAATAATTAGAAATAGATTGGTTAGATATTGAAGATGAATTTATTTATAGATAAAAACATCTTAAATAAATGAAAGGCATAATTTTGCATGGTGGGCATGGAACAAGATTGCGTCCTTTAACACATACTGGTCCAAAACAACTTCTTCCTATTGCAAACAAACCCATGTCTGAATATTGTTTAGAATCTTTACGAGATGCAGGAATTACAGATATTGCAGTAATTATTGGTGGAATTGGTTCAAACAAAGTTGAAGAATATTACGGTGATGGCAAAAATTTTGGTGTAAAATTATCTTACATCCAACAGGATTCTCCAAAAGGAATTGCCCATGCCGTGAGACTCTGTAAAACTTTTGTTGGAAAAGAAAAGTTTGTCGTATTTTTAGGTGATAATATAATTCAAAAAAATATACATGAATATGCTGATGATTTTAAAAATTCTAATAATGATGCTTCTATTTTGTTATGCGAAGTTGATAATCCCTCTCAGTTTGGAATTGCAGAAATAGAAAATGAAAAAATAGTTAAATTAGTTGAAAAACCTAAAACTCCTAAAACAAATTTAGCAGTTACTGGAATTTATTTTTTAACTCCAATAATTTTTGATTTAATTGATATTCTTAAACCATCATGGAGAAATGAATATGAAATTGTTGATGCTCTTCAAATGCTATTGGATGCAAATAAAAAAATTAGATATTATGTAATTACTGATTTTTGGAAAGATACTGGAACACCTGGAGATATTCTTCAAGCAAATAAAATAATTCTTGAAAAAATGGAGACTTATTTCAATGGAACAAAAGAAGAAGACGTTACAATTCAAGGAAATGTCATGATTGGAGAAGGAACAATAATTAAAAACCATTCAAAAATAATTGGACCTGTGATCATTGGAAAAAATTGTTTAATTGATGATAATGTGTATATTGGACCAAACACCAGTATTGGTGATAATTCAGAAATATCTACGTGTCACATTGAGAATTCAATAATTATGTCAAACTGTAAAATCAATTGTAATGTAAAAATAAAAAATAGTATTATTGCATCTCACTCAAAAATTTCTAAACATAACAATGAACAAGATGAAAAAATTTTTTTACTTGGTGAGGGTACAAAAATTATCTTATAGTTAATTTTTATGGTATGTTATTTTTTGATGTTTATAATATGAAAAAAATTAAAAAAATAAAAGTTGCTTTTATCTATAAAAAATCAAATCCTTTTCTGACTGGAAATCATTTTGATAACACAACATATGATTTTTTTATGAAAGCTTTATCTCGAAATGATTACCTTGATGTATCCTATTTTAATGCTGAAAAAAGTTTTGACACTACAAAACTTAAAGGTAAATGTGATGTTGTCCTCTTGTCTGATAATCATAGTTATGGGACTCCCGATGAATTACAAGGTATTTGTAACCTAAATGTCCCAGTAATTTCAAGAGTAGGTGATCCTCATGATGCAAAAGCAAAACAAAAAATTGCTTTTCATGAAAAATATAAAATTGATTATTATTTTAATTTCATGCACGAAAGTTATTTTTACAAATTTTATCCAAAAGATTTTAAATATAAAACTATTATTTTTGGACTAGAACCTAAATTATATCAAAATGTTAAAAGTTTTAAAGATAGAATACAAGATAGAATTTTAAATTCAGGTGCAGTGGGCAAGTCTACCATTAAATCTAGAATGGCTAATAGAATATTAAATCCAAGACGTTCTAGTTGGTATTTTTACAAGTTGAGAACAATATGTAATAATTTGTCATATGTTGAACATACTGGTATGATTGGAAACAAGTACATTCATGATGATTATTCATCGTTATTATCCAGATATAAGACTGCAATTGCTGCTACAACATTTTATCCCACAATAAAATATTGGGAAATTCCCTCTGCAGGGTGTATGACTTTTATGGAAATTACAGATAAAAATAAGGGGACATATCTGGGATATCAAGATAACAAAACTGCCATTTTTATTAATGAAAAAAATTACAAACATAAATTTGAAGAATTTTTATCCGAACCTGATAATCCAAAGTGGGAAAAAATTGCAAATGCCGGAAGAAAATTTACAATGGAAGAATTGAATAATGATAAAGCCGTTGAATCATTAGTTAATTTAATGAGGGATATAATAAATAAAAAATAAAATTTTTATTTATGAATGGATTAATAGTATTGTTATAACAAAAATATAGTATTAAAGTGAATATTTTATGAAAAGTCATCTTGAGAAACATCCAAAACTTCACATCCTTTTCCAACGTGTTTATTTTCAATTTTTTAAACGACACATTTTTGGAATTACCGGACCCATTCGATTATTACCTGATTTTATAATTATTGGTACTGTTAGAAGTGGAACGACATCACTGTATTCCAATATATGTCAACATCCATGTGTACTTCCAGCAGCATATGATGAATTGGGTTTTTTTGATAGTAACTTCCATTTGGGTTTAAACTGGTATCGTTCATTATTTCCAACATTATTTTCAAAGTGGTTAGTAAAACGAAAAAAACAATTTGCGATTACTGGAGAAGACACTCCTTTCTATATTTGGAGTCCATTAGTAGCAAACCGTATTTTAAAAATTCTGCCAAACATAAAATTAATTGTTCTTTTTAGAAATCCTGTAGATAGAGCATATTCAAATTATCATTTAGGTATGCGAGCTGGATCTGAAAATTTATCTTTTGAAGATGCTATACAATCTGAATTAGATAGTTTGAAAAATTCTAAAATTAAATCTGATGATGATGTAAAAAAATACACTGTTCCTAGATCATACATTGCTAAAGGATTTTATGCAGATCAACTAAAAATTTGGCTAAAACTTTTCAAATCAAAACAATTATTCATTACTTCTACAGAAGATTTTGAATCTAATGCTAATAATACCTTAAACAAAATCTATGACTTTTTAGAAATTCCTCAAATTAATTTAAAAAATCTAGAAAAACATAAAGTGGCATCATATCCTCCTATGAAAGATGAAACACGAAAATTTTTAGTGGACTTGTATAAAATACATAATGAAGAATTATTCAGAATGATTAGTAAAGAGTTTGATTGGAACAAATAATTTTTTAACAAGCATTATTTATTATTGAATAGACTTGAGCCTAGAATTTGAAAAGTACATTGAAGATAAACGAGGTAAAATCATATTTTTAAAACAAGATCATAAAAATATCAATCTAATTGAAATTAAGAAGGGTTTTGCAAGAGGTGGACATTTTCATCAAACTAACACAAGTCATTTTTTAATATCTGGAAAAATTGAATATCATGAAGAAAATATACAAACTAAACAAGAAAAAATTTCTATAATCTCTTCACCTCAAATTATTTTTGTATCTGCAAAAACAGCTCATTTGTTAATTGCTTTGGAGGACTCGTTATTTTTTGAAGTTTTTGAAAATTATGAAGATACAGTTTATCCTAAATATCGAAAAATTGTTGAAACTTTAATGAAATAATAATTTAATTTATTTTCTTACTCAATGATCTATTTTTTTTATAACTCTACCTGGATTTCCAACTACTACACAATAATCTGGTACATCACTTGTAACTACACTTCCAACTGATATTACACTATTCTCTCCAATAGTTACTCCAGCTGTAATGATTGATCCTGGAAATAATACTGCCCCATCTTTAATTTTTACTTTTCCAACTTTTCTGGGAAATTCCCCCTTTTTTAAAAATAAATTTGCAGCTGGATTATTATGTGCAAAAATCATTACATTGGAACCAAAAGTAACATTATTGCCAATATCCACTAACTGTGGATAAATCAAATCTAATTGAACATATGCTGAAAAATGACAATTTTTACCAATCTTAACTCCTCTTGATCGTTGAATTTTTGCTGTAGTTTCTGAATGCGGACAAGAATATGCTAAAGAATGCAATATCCATGAACGAAGAAACTTCATTTTTAATTTAAAATTTCCAAAAGATCCCTTATAGCCATAAAATTCCATCAATTCTCTTTCATTTACTGAAATAGGATTTTCGTCTTTCATAGGTTAATCCTAATTTACCTTAATTTTAAATCTAAACCTTACTCCTAAAATGCACTTTTAACTTAATCATAAGCATCAAATAGTAAAAATTGAATTATTATTACATGCCTGAAGAAGAAAAAATTTCTTACTATTTAAAAAAATCTAAGGCACTTGAAAATAATTTTGAAAAAAAAATACGTATATCTATTTTGAGTAGTTTTACATTGAACGGAATTGAAGAAATTTTTCAGGTTAAATGTGATGAAAAAAATATTTCATGTAATATTTGTTTAGGTGGTTATAATCAATATAATCAAGAAATTTTAGATCCACATAGTCAACTTTATCAATTTCAACCAAATCTTACATTTTTAATTTTAGATACTAGGAGTATTTTGGAAGATTTATGGTATTTTCCATACTCCATTGATGAAAAACAACGACAAAATTTTATCAAAAAAAAATTTAAAGAAATTGAAAATTTAATTACAATATTTATTAAAAATTCTAACTCAAAATTAATTATTTCTAATTTTTTCATTCCTACAAATTCTAATTATGGAATTTTTGAAACAAAATCAAATTTTGGTTTACAAAAAATGATTAATACATTAAATAATAATTTACAAGATTTTATTCGGAATCTAGATTCTGTTTATTTGTTTGATATGAATGGATTTATATCAAAACATGGAGAAAATAATGTTTTTGATCCAAAACAATTCCTATTCGGAGACATTAAAATTTCACTTGATTTTATTCCATATCTTGTTAATGATTTAATGGGATATGTCATTGCAACATTAGGTATATCCAAAAGATGTATTGTTTTAGATCTTGATAATACATTATGGGGAGGAATTATTGGTGAAGATGAATTTGATGGAATTAAACTTGGCTCTGATCCATCTGGAAAAGCCTTTGTTGAATTTCAGAAACATTTGTTAGGATTACATAATAGAGGAATTTTACTTGCAATTAATAGTAAAAATAATTTTGATGATGCAATGAAAGTAATTGAAGAGCATCCAGATATGATTCTAAAAAAAGAACATTTTGCTTCTATCAAAATTAATTGGAATGATAAAGTTTCAAACATTAAAGAAATTTCAGATGAACTAAATTTTGGTCTTGAAAATTTTGTCTTTTTTGATGATGATCCTTTAAATAGAGAATTTATGAAATCAAGCCTACCTCAAGTTCTAACTGTTGATTTACCATCTGATCCTTCAAAATATGTTAGAACTATGCAAGAAATGAATGAATTCAATTTATTAAAAATTACTAATGAAGATAAACAAAGAGGTGTAATGTATTCTCAACAAAGAGAGAGAAAAACTTTTGAAACCTCATCAAATAATCTTGAAGATTTTCTTAAAAATATGGATTTAAAAATTACAATAAAAAAAGTTGATACTTTTACTATTCCTAGAATTTCTCAATTAATTCTTAAAACCAATCAATTCAATTTAACCACAAAAAGATATTCATTAGAAGAAATTCAAAAAATGTCTCAAAATAATAATATGCTGATGGGGTGTGTACAAGTTGAAGATAAATTTGGGGATAATGGAATTACTGCAGCATTTATTGTTGAAAAGAATGGAACAAAAGAATGGATACTTGATACTTTTCTTTTAAGTTGTAGAGTTATGGGTCGACAAATTGAAAAAAGTATTTTAGGTTATATAATAAAACTTGCTAAACAAAATAATGTGGATAAAATAATTGCAAATTTCATCCCAACAAAAAAGAATCAACCCATTGAAAATTTTCTACCTGATTGTGGATTTAAAAAGGAACAAGATTTTTGGTCAATTTCTCTCAATGATTCATTTATGGCACCTGATTTTATTAAAATTGAAGAAAAATAATGTCTGAAAAACTATGTGGAATTATTTCAAAAGTAATGGATATTCCAATTGATGAAATAACTGATAATTCTAGTCCTGAAACAATTCCAAGTTGGGATTCTTTTAATTCATATATTTTGTTAGATGAATTAGAATCTGAATTTAAAACTGAATTTACTATTGATGAAGTTACTGAAACAAAAAATGTATCTGATATCAAAAAACATCTAAAGGCTCACGGGATTGATTTGAATGAATAATTCTCCTTTAGAATATAATTTTGAAGATCTTTTTATATGTCAAAAAGCTAATTTTTTAAAAAAAATAGATGAAACATTAGTGAATGATTTTGCAAAAATTAGTGGTGATTTTAATCCTCTACATATGAATAAAGAATATGCGTCTACTACAAATTTTGGAAAAAGAGTATGTCATGGAATGCTTTTAGCTTCATTTTTTTCACAACTTGTAGGTATGCATCTACCAGGAAAAAATTCATTGTATTTTTCACAAACATTGAATTTTAGAAATCCATGTTTTATTGATGATACTATAACTATAGAAGGTGAAATTATTGAAAAAAAATCAAATATGAAATTAATTACTATTAAAACAACTATTCATAATCAAACTGGAACATGTTTAATTGATGGAGTTGCAAAAGTTATTGTACGTTAATAATCTTAAATATTATGAAATTATATGATTAAAAATTTTGGTATTGGGATTGATTTAGTTCATATAAAAAAATTTGAAAAAATAACCTATTCAAAAAAACCTAGTTTTTACAAGAAGACATTTCTTCCTTCTGAAATTAAATATTGTTTAAAATTTAAAAAACCTGCTGAACATTTTGCAGGAAAGTTTGCTATTAAAGAATCTGTCAAGAAATCAATTAGTGAATCCATACCATTTCTTGATATTGAAACTTTTCATTCTAAATCTAAACTAAAAATTAAATTACATAAAAATTGGAATACAAAATATAACATTTTAGGTTCTATTAGTCATGAAAATGAATATGCTATAGGTATGGTTATTTCTGAAAAAATTAAAAATTAAAAATTTATTTTCAAAAAAGAAACTATTAGATATAACTATGATATTTAATTAATAAGAAGAAAAATTTAATTATTTTATTAAAATATCATTATAATTTTTAATATTATATTATATTATAATTACTTTACAAATTTTATTAAATTTTTCTATCAATATCATTTATTCGATAAATTATTTTTTACACAATTTGGAAAACTTTTATAATATAATTTTTGATATAAGGTTAAATTATTAAGTTTGATCCATTCGATTTGAAAATCAGCATGAAATTTTTTTACAAAAAAGTATTTGTATAAAATATCTTTCCAAGCATTTCTATCTTTTTTTGAATTTAAAATAAAATTCATAGTAAAATATTTTCCTCCATCAATCGCAAAACTTCCATCATACAATGGAATTGAATTCCAAAATTCCAAAAGTAATTCTTTTGTAGCAATTTGACAAAAGTCTGATGTTCTATATTCTGGAATTTCATATGTACCAAAATCTGGAATCATAATCTTATTTACAGGACATTCATTTTCATATAATTCAAAAATTTTTGGATTATGGATGATCTGCTCTGTTCTACATTTTAACACAATTTCTGCATTTATGCAATTTAGACCCGCCAATGTACCAACAATTTGATGATTGTGGGAACGGTTATGTGGTGGTCTAATTTCTGGCGGTGTGTTTTTTACTATTTTACATGGAATGTCATCCGTTTTTTCTGATGTCCAAGTTGAAAGAACGATTTCTACATTTGGAAATATTTCTAAATATTCATTAATAATATTTTTAGTATCTTCATAAATAAGTCCCTGCATTACAATTCCATATTTGTTTTTTTTAGTTACCACAATAATGGCTTCTTATTAGTTCATAAATATACATTTTTATAAAAAATTTACAACAATTTCTTAATGCTAAGAAATATATTTTTAGAAAATGAATATAGATATTTGTTTGTTTCACAGTTTAAACCAAAAATAATTTTTAATTTTAGAAAAAATACCCTATTTGATTACTCTGGTGCAAAATTACTTTTAGAAAATGGAGCATCACAAATAATTAGTTGTAATGAAATTAATTCTATAAGGCAATACAGTTTAAGAAAAATTTCTAAAAATCAATCCATAGATTTTAAATTATTAAATAATAAAATCAATCTAAAAAATAAAAATATTGATACCATATTATTATTTGAATCATTTGAATCTAAATATTTTTTTGATAACATCATCAATGAATTTTATTCTATATTATCTAAGAATGGAATGTTTATCCTATCTGTTTTTAATAGTGAATGCATTAAAACTAATTCTGATGAAAAAAAAGGATTAACAAAAAAAGAGTTAGAATATATTTTAAAACAAAAATTTGAAAGTGTTACTATTTACTCACAAAAATTTTTGACAAAAAAAGAAATTAAAGAAATTGATTCTTCATTAACCTTATTTTCAGAAGAATTATCCGTAACACACACTAAAAATATACCATTAATGAAAAAAATTAGAAATATCTGTGCAACTATTTTTCAATATTTTGATAAAACAAATACAATTTATGTAAAATATTTTCAAAAAACAATTTCAAAAATTGACACGACAATAGAAGAAAAAATTGAGAAATCAAAATATATGCCAATTTTATTAGATAATGATGCCATGCCATTGTTTTACATTGCTGTATGTAAAAAATAATTAATTTGAAATTATTTTGAAAAATAAGTTAACTACGTGTGACTGGATATATTAAATTTTAATTATCAAATATGGTTATTTCATTTTATAAATGTAATAATTATATTGTATTCCATCTTTTTGCTTCATTAGAACGGATATTCGTATCTATTTTTTTAGATTCAATTCCAGATGGCTGTCTCCAAAGCTGTTGAAATGGAATTGCTTTCAAAGCTTTAGTTTTTCCGATTAAATTATCTCCATAAAAATCCAGATTATCTTGAATAATTTTATTTTGTGTCTCACTGTATGTAAAAGTAATTATTTGAGTATCACTTAATTTAAAATCACTTAAAGAAATACCTTCATGATTTTCTAACCATGATGAAATATCATATGTAAAATTATATTGTGGATTTGTAGACATGCGATTTTTCTTAAGGGGATTATGAGATACACCACAACAGTAATTTCCAATTTCAAAAAATTGTGTTAAAGAAACACTATCAATTTTTGCTTCATTTAAAAGATCAATGGCAATTTTTAGTAGATAATTAGTCCAATCATCAATGAATTCAGTTAATACTAGAGCATGATGAAATTGAATTACATTTATTGCACCTGCACCTTGTAACAACCTTTCATATTCTTCATCACTCTGAATTTTTTTAATAATTTCATCAGGAGAGTCATATAATTCGTCTACTGCGGCATTTCCAAATCTTTTAAAAACATCTTGAATATTTTTTGGTGCTAATTCTGGATTTTTACTCATTCGATAAAATAATTTAAAAACATCAATCTTTTTTTCTCTTAAAAATTTGATTATTGCATCATAAACTACACCTTGACTTGTTACCCATAGCACAAATCCTAATCGTCTCAATTCTAGATTTTCTTCAAAACTCATTACATCTGAACCCACAACAATTTCTTCAATTTCACAAATATTTTTACCAGAACTTAATTTTACAAAATCTCTCGGGATAATTCTAAATTTTGTTTTAAAGTTCCATTTTTCCCTATCTTTTGGAGTAGCCATTTCTGATCCAGGTAGAAGCATACAAGAATGTATTACAATATAATCCATTTCTGCATCAATCAATTCTTTAATTCCATCAATATGACTTTGATATGTTTCGCCTGGAAGACCCATTATAATTTCAGAGGTGGTTCGTATATCATATTTTTTAATTGCAGGTGCTAATTCTATCATTTTTGTAGTACTAATATTGGCACGTCTAATATTTTCTAAAACTTTTTGATCCATTGATTGAACTGACATTGAAAGAGCCATAGTTCCATTAAGACGATTAATGGACTCTATAATTTTTTCTTTATTATTTTTCCCAGTTGTCGAGAGAACTTTATGTGGAAAATCATATTTATTTTGTATATCTACAATAGCATCACAAGTTTCAAGATCGCCTGGTAACATTCCAAAATTTAAATCACTAATGTAAAGAGTATGAGTATTTGTTGGAACATGTTCTCCAATATACTCAACCTCACTTTTTACTCTATCATGACTAAACCTAGTTACTTGCATAACATCATCTTTTCCATCGGTACAAAAAGTACAAGTAAATGGACATCCACGATTTGTTTGTAACATTGGTGAAAGTTTTCCATCAAAGAATTCATCCAATAAACCTGTGGTATAAGGGGAAGCAATATCATCTAATTTTTTGATTCGAGAATTTGAAAATGTATATTGTACTTTTCCTTCTTTTAATGAAACACAATTTTCAATTGGATTTTCAAATATTTGATCGAGTGATTTAGATTCTAAAAACCGTTCTACAATTTTAGAAAATCCTAACTCACCCTCTATTGGAACATAAAAATCTAGTTCAGAATGTTCTTTCATAAATTTTTCTTGTGATGGAGGATCTAATGGAAAATTTGGTCCTCCCCAAACTGTAATTGTATTAGGATTAATTTTTTTCATCATACGGAAAAATTCAGTTCCAAGATTTTGATTCCAAACATAATTACTTAATGCAAGAATATCTGGAGGCGATTCTCTAATTGCCTTATCTAATTTATCAACATATTTGAAAATTTTAATATCAACATTGGAACCAAATTGAGAAATACAATAACTTGCTACATAGCCAACATTTAGTGGCATTGACTCTGTAGAAATTGCAACAGTATCATAAGTTAGATCTGCAAAATAGATTTTTACGGGTTTCATATCTGCCTCTTTCCTAAAACTCATATTATTAAATAGTATTTATATTAAAACAAAATTCTGTTTATAATTTTTAACCCATATTTTTAGTATTTTTAATAAAAGTTTAGGCATGTTACAAAAGTTTACATATATTCCAAATTTTTTGAAAATAATGGAAACATTTAGACTTGAAGATATGTGGAGGGGGTGGTTCGTAGGTGATTTTGAACCAAGTGCATACAAAACAAAAAACTTTGAAGTGGCATATGGTTATCATAAAAAAGGTGATACGTGGCAAAAGCATTATCACAAAATTGCAACAGAAATTAATCTTATTACTGAAGGTAAAGTCAAAGTCAACGATCAAATTTTTTCAAAGGGAGATATTTTTATTCTTAAACCAAATGAAATAGTAGACCCATTATTTCTTGAAGATACACGATTTGTTGTAATAAAAACAATTTCAGATGCTAATGATAAATATATTGTAGAATAATGTTAGAAATTTTTGGCCATCGTGCTATGTTTAATGGGATTGAGAATAGTATAGAATCAATTCCATATTATAAAAAATTAGGAATTGGAATTGAATTAGATTTAAGATTTAAGAATAATGAGATATATGTTTCACATGATCTAACAAACGAAGGAGATTCATTTGAAGAAATATGTAAAACATGTGAAAAAATAGATCTTAAAATGGCACTTCACATAAAAGATAATGAATCTATAAATCTAGCAATTAAATTTTTAAAAAAATATTCATTAAAAAATTATTTTTTATTTGATACTGAAAATTTTGAGTATGATGAATCAATAGATAATGTAAAAATTGCTCAATATGTTAGTAAAAAAGAGAAAAATATTAAAAGAAAAATTCTTTGGTCTGATGAAAGTCAAGAACAATGGTATACAAAAGGAATCATAAAGGATTTACAGCAGAAAAATAAACTTGTTTATGTGATGTCCTTGGAAGTAGTAGAAAAATGTAATGAAAAAGAAATGTGTTTGGAATGGGAAAGACTGATTAATTTAGGAGTAAATGGAATATGTACTAAATATCCCGAAAAACTACTGAAATTTGTAAAAGGTGATTTAAATTAATATAGTAATGCCAATGGCCGGTAAGGGAACAAGATTACAAAGCTATGACTCATATCCTAAACCATTAGTAAAAATTTTAGGAAAAACTATTGTTGAATGGTCAATTGAAACATTAGGGTTAGATGGAAATTATATATTTTGTTGTAAAGAAGAACATATTAAAAAATATAATATTGATAAAGTTCTAAAGAAAATTGTTCCCAATTGTAAAATTATTTCAATAGATTATCAAACTAAAGGGACAATGGAATCAGTACTAGCAGCATCTGATTTAATTAATAGTGATGAAGAATTAATTATTTCAGATACTGATCATTATTTAAATTGGGATAATGAATATTTCAATAAAACAATTAGAAATAAAGATATTGATGGTTGTGTAATGGTGTTTCCAGAAGAATGGAATTCAATAAAAGCTAGTTACGTTAAACTAGATAATCGAGGATTTGTAACTGAATCTGCAGAAAAAATACCTATTAGTAAAATTGCAACTGTAGGATTACATTATTTTAAGAAAGGTTCAGATTTAGTAAAATTTGGAAGCGAAATGATTGAAAGGGGCATGGAACATAATAATGAATTTTATGTGACTCCAGTATATAATGTATTTTCAAAATACAATAAAAAAATTATTACATTTCCTGTAAAAAAAATGTGGGCATTGGGAAGTGCTGATGAAGTTAATTTATTTTTAAATGAATTTGATTATGATTCAAAAATTAATTAGAAATTTTTATCAAATTTTCTATCTCCTTAGATAATTTTTTGACAAATTGTTCTGCAAACAATTTCTTTTCAACTATGTTATTTTTATTAATATCCGTTATTCTATATTGTACAAAAATTCTAATTTTTGGTTCAGTTCCAGATGAGCGAATTGTTATGTGATTTGTTACTGCATTAAGGGTGAATCTAATTCCTTCATCTGGAAAATTTTTCCAAAATTTAGAATCATATCTACCCGTAGAGAATTTTTCTACCTTGGATATTGGTAATCCACATATGATTAAAGATTTATTATTTTTAATTTTCTGATTTGCTTTAAAATATAGATTTTCTACATTTCTTAAAATATTTTCTTGATTCAGTTCTTCAGAAATCCCTTCAAAAATATCTTGTTCTGGTAATTCTTTTCTTGAAGTAGCAAAAAAACCAATTTCATTATCACAATAAATTTTATTCAAAAGATCTTGTAGTGATAAGTTTTGAGATTTTGCATAACAAAGAATTTCAATAATTAATGATAATGCCAAAATTCCATCTTTTTCAAGAATATGTAATTTTGTTGAGTTATTTTCATGATTTCCTGGGATTCCAAATCCACAACTTTCTTCAAACATGCCAATATTGTGTTTATTTTCTTTCCATTTTTTACGGACAATTTCACTTAGATCACTAAAACCAACTTTACCATCAATAGATTCAATTTTATATTTTTTAGAAATATACAATAGTAAATCAGAAGTAACAAAACTTTTTACAATAAATAATTGTTTCAAATTATTAAAAGGTGATTTGGTATTTTTTAAAATATTTTCTAAAATATACCACAAAAATAATGCCCATACATCATTTGCTTTGAGTAATTTCCATTGACCATAAATTATTTGTTCATCTTTTGGCACTTGAATTATTACTCCTAATCTATCTGCATCTGGATCTGTATAACATAGCAAATCTAATTTTTTGAATTCCTCATTACCGTACTGCTCAATAAATCTATTAGCTATAACATTAGAAGTTACAAAATCACTAGGATCAAGAATTTGTTTTGAATTAAACGCAGAAAAAAATGGATCAGGTAAAATCATTTTTGTAATGTATTTTATATTGGTAATATTATTTTTTTCAAATAATTTTGAAACTGGTAAATAACCTGTTCCATGTAATGCAGAATAACTAATTGAAATTTTTGATGCAAATTTATTAATAATATTTTTATCAAAAGTAACATTAGAAATCTGATTTAAATATTCTTTTATTACATTATTTTTAGAATTTGATGCTGAAAAATCATTTAGAATTAAAATATTGTTAGAAACAAAAATAAATTTTTCATCATTATAATCATAAGAAAGTAAATCATAAGAAACATCTGAATTATTATTAAAAATTTCATAAGATATTTCTTCTCTAATTTTATTAGTTAATGCTGAACCATATTTTGTAATTAACTTGTATCCATTGTAACGTTTATCATTATGACTTGCTGTAATTTCAATACCCATATCTGCTTTAAAATGAGTAACTGCAAAAGATAATTCCGGTAGGGAATTTATCCGATCAAATAAAATTACATAAATTTTTTTTTCTAAAAATATGTTACTTATTAAACGAGAAAATATTTTACTACAAATTCGTGAATCATATCCTATAACAATGGTAGTCAATTTCTTTTTTTCCATGTAATTGATCAATCCAAAAATATTTTTTATTATAGTTATTTCATTAATGGAATTTGTTCCTCTAAGAATTTCTGATTCAAATCCAAATTCATTTAATGATTTAAGATCACTAATACATTCTTGTTCATCTAATGCAACAACTAGTTTTCCTCTAATTCCATTTGTGCCAAAAACTAGTTCTTCTTTAAATGCTTCAATAATATTTGACCACTTATTTTGAGAAATTGATTTAATTACAATTTCTTTATATTTTTCAGGAATTGGACTTTGCATCCAATTATCTAAATTTAATAAAATTTTTTCAAAAAATTTATCTTTTTTTGATAAAAAATTTATTTTATCAATATCTGATATGGATGATGAGAATTCTTTTTCAATAAATAACAAAAGATCCTTTTTTAGATTCTTTTTCAAATTTTGATATTCTAAATATGCTTTTGAATTATTGTAAGTCATTTTAAATTTCTACAATTAAATTTTAGTACACTAGGTATTTTATTAATTGCTATTTTATATTGATAATTATGGATAAAATTGAAGATGAATCTCAATTTCTGAAAAACTACCCGTATGTGATCATGGTAATTCTGTAATTAAATCTTGAATAATTCAACCCCCGTAAAGGAGTGTAACTTTGACTAGTGAAATTGTGGATATAATTCATGTAAAATGTATGTAGATGGTTGTAAAAAATTGGTATGAAATGGGAGTTAGCACACAAGACTTTTGTCCTAACTGTGGAGTGAAACTAAATGACAGTTAAAGAAATATATCATATTGAATCACAGTTCAAGCGGAATATTGAACAATGACATATCCAAATTTTCTTATAGTAGGTGGTAGACGCTCGGGAACATCATCATTATATAAATATCTAAAAGCAACAGATGGAATTTTTATGCCCGATCAAAAGTATATAACATTTTTTAAAACAGATGATCCCAGTCGATTAACAGAAAAACAATATCTCAGTTATTATTCCACAGTAAATAATGAAAAGTTAATCGGTGAAGCAAATCCGACATATTTAGATGATCCAGAATCACCCGGATTGATCAAAGAAAAGATACCAAACGCCAAAATCATAATTCTATTGCGAAATCCAGTAGACAGGACACATTCCGATTATCTATTTCACTTATCACAAAATCACATTAGCGATTCATTGGAAGATATAATAAAACAAGAACATCCAATTTTAAAACGTGGATTGTATTATGAACAAGTAAAAAGATACTATGATAACTTTGGGAAAGAAAACGTAGGTATATGGTTTACAGAAGATTTAAAAAATAAACGTGAAGATATAATGTTTGAAATTTTTAATTTTCTAGGAATACATTCAGAATTACCAGCAATATGTAATAAAGAATATAATAATTATAGACTGTCAAAAAACATAATCACATCATTAATTCTAAAATATGCTTATTTGGGAAAATTTATTCCATATGGTATTCGTGAAAAAATTCGTGATGCAATGCTAAAGAACATTAAAAAACCTATGTTGTCTGATGATTTAAGGAAAAAAATGGAAGATTACTTTTATAATGACACACAAAAACTTATCCTGTTAACCGGTATTACTGAACCGTTCAAGAAGAATATTCATAACAGATAAACCCAAGAGTGAACCTAGAACTTTAAAATTATAATTACCTTTTAAATTCAGATAAAATAGTTTTTACAATATTTCTGGTATTAAAATCAAGTAATAGAGTAGTTCCAACATATGTAGAAATTCCTATAAATAAAATTAATAACACTACAGGTATAAATTCAAAAAGATTTGTACTGTAGTCTAAGATATTATTATTTAAAAAATCAATAACTAAATAAGTTGGAATTAAGGCTATGAAATATTTTAAAATAGTTAAATAATTAATTTGAATTAAATTTTCTTTTTTAATCCAAATTGAAATTATTAACGTTGATGGGATTTGTGCTATAAGTGAAATTAGTGCCCAGAAAATTAACAAATCTGTAGTGGTAGAAAATTCAATAAAAACAAGTGAGACTGTAAGTCCAACAATATATGCTGAATATTGAATTAATTGAATGGTCGGAATTTTAAATAATTTACTTTTAATAAAATCTTTAATTGTAGCATTTTGTTTTTCATCAATTTTTTCAGTTGCTCTAAGCATTAAATTAAAATTATCATAAATTGAAAATAAAACATAACGAATTGTTATAATAATAACAACTATGCTTATACTTTCATACAGTGGATTTAAAACATAAAGTCCAGCTTTAGCTAAAGTAATTACAATCACTGAAAATAATAACATAGAATATACAAATAATCGAAAATTTTCATTTAAATATTTGCCACGATCATTTCTGAGAAGTTTAGGATATACTGCAATAGAAATTAATTTTGTATGACTAACAAAACTTCCAATTGCTAACGCTGCAGCATAAAAACCAACAACTTCTGGAGAAGCTAAAATTACAACTATGAGAAAATCTAGTGTGTGTATTATGCTAATTACTGTTGGATAACCTGGGATCCAAAAACGATAAATCCAAGTTTTTAAAGTAAACAGAGAAAATTTTTCACGTAGTTTGGTCCGATTCAAATATAACATCGTTACATTGCTAATAATAAATGCAAAAATTATGGATAAGAAAATTCCATTTATACCGATATCAAATACAAATAAAAAAATAAAAACAAAAGGAACTTTTACTAGATCTAAAATAAAATGACCATAACTTGAAATTTGAGGTTTCCAACCAACAGCAATATGTGATGAAACACTATGAATAAATTGTAAAGGGATTATAATTGCAGCTAATAGAATTGTTACTAAATTTAAATTGGTTTCATCTAAAACTGATATCCCAATTATGATGAATATTACAGTACCAATAGAAGAAAACAATCCAGTTGATACTATAGCTGTTTTACCTGAAGAGTGTCCTCGTGCAGTTTCTCTAGTAACCCAATAAGAAATAATCCAATGAGATGTTACTGTATATACAATTATACTTAAAATAAAACTATACTCTCCAAATTGTTCAACAGATAAACTACGAGTAACTAAAATAATAAAAATAAATCCAAATACTAGGCGAATCAACCCCGTAAACAAATTGATAAATCCAGTATGTGTGGCTTTGATACTTGACATAAAATTAAATCTATTGAGTGTAATTTATCTTTGATTACTAAAAGATTTTTAAAATTACCTATATCCTAACATAAAAATCCTTGATTATGTAGTATTATTATTATTCGAGTTAAATCTATTGAATCAAGTATTTTCAAATTTATTTTTTAGAGTATCTACTATGAAAGTAAACCTTAATGTTATTTCTTTTTGTATTTTTTATATAAATTTAAATTATTTTAAGTTGAATTAGAACTTATTTTTTATAAAAATTTTCAAATTTCATGTAATCAATTTTATACATTTTAATTTCAAAATTAAACCCATGATCTAATGAATCATATTCTTTTATTAAGTATGGATATTTTTCTTCATGATAAAATATATCGTCAAGAAATTTAGCATTATTTTTTTCACCCCTAATAACTAAATGTGTTAAGCCTTTTTCTTTAGAATTTTTGATATAATCATTCAATGAAGAATATTTTTCAGGAGCAATTTTTTTAATATCAAATGCTTGATTATAATTTTCTTCTTTAGGCGGTAATGGAATAATTGGCCATTTATTTGATATTTCTGCAATATGGATATACTTACTATCTGGACTATAGTTATTTATTCCTCCAGCTATATTTGTAATATCTTTTGCAATCAAATATGATTCGCTTTCATGTTCATAATCCATTTTTTTATTATCTAGAAACATTACTGATGAAAATATTATTGCAGAAATTATTATGATAAAAATTATTTTTTCTTTTTTAAATTTTTTAGAAATTTTTTCAATCATTAATGATGCTAGTATACATAAAATTGGAAATATCATGTATAGATATCTTGTTTCTTCTATACCTCTTCCATATGCATAAAATGCTGGAATTAACATTATAATTCCAAATAAAAATATCGTAATTGTTTTAAAATCTCTTTTTTTAATAATTATAAAAAATCCTATGGGAACAAAAATCAGAAATGTTGGAATTAATACCCATCCAATATATTTTAGTAAATTCATCAATCCCACAATCATAAAAATTAATAATTTACCTTCACCCTCATCATTATCATAATTGGAATCATCCATATCCAATTCCCCTTGTATTCCTACAGCTACAACATAATTCATTCCTCCAAAAATTGGAGAAATTATTCCCTCGTCTCCTGTTGCTTCATACATAGCAAACATCATTGGAGTAATTGTTAGAAAAAATATTCCAATTATTAAAAATATTTTTTTAATAATTTTTTTATCTTTTCTAAATCTTATAAAAAATATTATTACAAATGGAATAAAAAGAAGAAATCCTTCATAGCGAATAATACTGCATAATGCTAATGTAAAAAATGATATTAAAATTATTGGAAAACGTTTACTTAAAAATAAAAATAATGAAATTGTACCAAGTAAAATATAAGTTGGTTCTGTAATTCCAAGTAATGAATTTATGATTATTCTTGGATCTAATATAAACAATGCAGCACCTATAACTGCAATTTTTTTATCTACAAATCTTTTGCATAAAAAATAAACTGGAATAATTGTTAAAACAGAAATTATAATTGATAAAAATCGTTGTAAATAAATTAATTCTAAAAAATTTTGTGAATTAAAGATTGAAAAGAAAAATGAAAGAAATATTGGCCAACCATTATTTGTTAAACCCCAATCTACTGGTAGATGACCTTGTTGACTTGTAACTACTGCATATGAAAAATAATCAACACTGTCATGTGTTATTGGTAAATCAAATGGAAAATAATACAATCTAATAATTAATCCAATTATCCCAATTATCGATAAGAAAAAAATTGGTTTTTTTATTAATTTAATAATATAATTTCTTTTTTTGTTACCTTCTTCATTTTTTGAATATTGGTTAGACATATTCTATTCTTTTTTTACTTTTATATTTATTAAGAGAACAACTAATTACCAAAAAAACCAAAATATGTCTTATATTCCAGTTTCTAGGATCCATAACTCCTTTGTTAATAACCTTTAAGCTTCAATTACTTACTCTTCTATTTGTAAAATTTTACCAAATTTATCTAATTATGGGTATTACTGATTTATTGTTCAATTTATAGACTAAATTAGATTGGTCTGATAGACAAACAATCGTTAAATTATCCTGATTACTTTTATATTCTTATTAGAATGTCTTCAAAAATTTTATTTTGGATAAATGGCTCTTTAACTTCTTTTTGTATTGCACATTCATTACAAAAAAAAATTAACTCTGATTTTTATGCAGTTGTAGATTCTTATGATAAACCTAAAGTTTTTTTTCAAAATCAAAATTTAGTTAAATTTCAGAAAACTTGGTTTTATCATGATTATTTTCAAAATATGGCCAAACCTGATTTAAAATATTTATCTAATTTTGAAAAAAAATATAATCTTAACTTATGGGAATTGGCAATTAACGAAAGAATTTTTTATCGTTTTAATTCTGTTTATAATTTTTCTAGTGATGAAATTTTATCAATAATTGAACATGAATCTAAATTATTTGATGAAATTATCGCTGAATCAAATCCTGATTTTCTTATTATGTTTGAACCTACATTACATCAAGAAGAATTACTTTATAGAATGTGTAAAAAAAGAGGAATTAAAATTCTTCTTTTAAACCAACCTAATATTTCAAGATCTATAATTTCGGAAAATCCTAGAAAAATTGATGTTGAAATTAATTTAAAAAAAGTTGAATCTTCTCATAAAAATTTTGATGAATTAAAATTATTTAAAAAATCATTCAGTACTTTTGATTCAATCAAAAGTTACAAATCTCAATTCAAAGTATCTAATTTAGAACTTATAAAATCTGCATTCAGTTTTTTTTCTTCTAAAAATGTACATGTAAATACTCATTATACACATCGAGGTAGAACAAAATTTAAAGTGCTTAAAGATGAAATTAGGAAAAAATTAAAAAGAAAAATTCGTTATTCATTCATAAATAATAATTTACAAACAACAATTGACTTTAGTGAAAAATTTGTCTATTTCCCTTTAGGTGTAGATGAAGAAAGAAATCTCTTACTTGCTGCTCCATATTATACAAATCAACTTGAGGTGATAAGACATATCGCAAAATCTTTACCTATTGGATACAAATTATATGTAAAAGAAAATCCTGCTCAGGTCATTAGATATTGGAGAAGTATATCTGAATACCATGATATTATGAAAATTCCAAATGTATGTTTAATACATCCAAATTTTTCTGCAGAAAATATCTATGAAAATTGTTCATTAGTAATTACAATTGGTGGCACTTCTGGATTCGATGCTGCATTCTATCAAAAACCCTCAATTATTTTTTCAGATTTGGGTTATTCCATTCTGCCATCTGTATCTCGATTAAATAATATTGAAAATTTACCAAATCTAATTCAAGAATCACTAGAAAAGACAGTTTCCAGTGATGATCTTGATAAATATCTAAAAATCTTACATGAAAACTCATTCGATTTTAATCCTATGGACTTTGAAAATAAATATAATGAATTTTTCTACCATGATGGTCATTATTTGGATGTAGATATACCTGAATCTAAAATGAAAGAATTTTTAGAAAAAAATAAAATAACTTTGGATAAATTAGCATCTGAATTTGAGAAAAAAATAAAATGATAAAAAACCACTTTTTTTAAAAAAATTATTTTTAGTCAAGTTGATATCTATGTTATACACTCATTTTAGATATGGAAATAATGGCAATTATTCCTGCTAGAGGAGGATCTAAAAGTATTCCATTAAAAAATCTAAAATTACTTAATGGAAAACCGCTGATTGATTATTCAATAAACGTATCCCTAAAATCAAAATTTATCACAAGAACCATCGTTTCATCTGATCATCCTAAAATCTTAAACAGAGCACAAAAATTAGGTGCAGAAATTCTTAAAAGACCAAAGAATTTAGCAACTGATTCATCTCAATTAGAACCTGTTATGGAACATTGTTTGAATCATTTTAAATTAAAAGAAAATTATATTCCCGATATAGTTATTCTACTTCAAAATACTTCTCCGTTAAGAACTAAAAAACACATTGATGATGCATTATCTACTTTTTTAGACTCAAAATTTGATTCAATGATGAGTTGTTATAGTTCTCATTATTTTCTTTGGACTCTTCAAAAAAATATATTAATTCCAAAAAATCATAATCCAAAAAATAGGTCTAATAGACAACAAATGAATAATCAATTTATTGAAAATGGGGCTATTTATATTACAAGATATACAGCATTTAAAAAATCACATTGTAGAATTTCAGGAAAAATTGGGTTATATGAAATGCCAAAAGAATTGTCTATAGATATTGATAATAAATTGGATTTAGTTGAAGCAAACAAGAAAATAAAAAATCTGTAAATTAAAAATATTTCGAGAATTTTGATTAAATGGATTTATTTTAATTTATAGTAATTCATATCATGATCCACCATTAATTTAACAAGTTCTTTAAAATTAGTCTTTGGTTTCCAATTTAATTTTTCTTTAGCTTTTGTAGCATTTCCTATCAGATCATCAATATCCGTAGGTCTCATATTTGCTTCATTTATTTCAACTACGTCATGCCAATCACCCAAACCCACATATTCTGTTGCTAACGTTAAGAACTCTTCAACTGAATGAGATTCACCAGTAGCAATTACATAATTTATTGGTTCTTTCTGTTGTAACATTTGCCACATTGCCTCAACATAATCTCCTGCAAATCCCCAATCTCTTTTAGCATTAATGTTTCCTAAAGTGAATTTCGAAATTTTTCCAGATTTGATTCTTGCCAAATTGTATGTTATTCTTCTTGTTACAAATTCTATTCCTCTAAATGGTGATTCATGATTGAAAAGAATACCACAACAAGCAAATAGATTGTATGCTTCTTTATAGTGATTTGTCATGTGATGTGCAAATACTTTTGCAACACCATATGGACTTCTAGGTTTGAATGGTGTATTTTCGTCATGTGCTCCTGGATAATTCCCAAACATTTCACTTGAAGATGCTTGATAAAATTTTGCTCCTGGGGCATTTTCCTTTACTGCATCTAGAACTCTTAATGTTCCAATCCCTGTAATATCTGCCGTCAAAATTGGTTGTTCAAATGAAGCTCCGACAAATGATTGAGCTGCTAAATTATACACTTCATCTGGTTGAGATTGTTTGATTGCCGATTGAATAGAAGAGGGATCTGCTAAATCTGCTTTTATTCTATTCACATCATCAAATATTCCCATTTCATCTAATCTTTCAAAACATTTGTGACTAGTACGTCTAAAAGTACCATACACATTGTATCCTTTTTTGAGTAGAAACTGACTCAAATAAGATCCATCTTGACCTGTAAGACCAAAAATTAATGCGTTTGTCATTTTACGTCTAAACCTATTTCTTTTATCTTATCTAAAAATTCTCCGAATCCTTTGCCTCCTTGCTCATGGCCTTTCCATACTTCAATAGCAAAACTTTTGTCAGGATATTTATTCAAAATTGGAATTACTTGTTCAAAAGGTAAGTCCCCTTCTCCAAATTGTAATCCTTCCCCATCTACATCTTCTGCATCAGATAAGTGAAAATGATCAACATATGTCTCTATATTTTTTAATTCATCTTTTATTGAAAGATTATTTTTGTTACAATATAGATATGAATGACATAAATCATAACAAACTTTCAAATTTGTTTTCTTACAATAATCTACCATCTCTGATGAAGATAAAAAACAATTACTGTACCATCTACCTCCAAAAAACCATGCATATGGGGGCATATTCTCTAAAAGAAAATTCACACCATTAAAATCAAGTTGTTCTATTGCATCCACAACACTATCTTTCATTCTTTGAATATCTGATGAAGGTAATTCATTTAATGAATATCCACCTGGATGAACAATCAATGATGGTGTTCCACTAAACTGTTCATTAACTTCTTTTGTTTTATCAATTGCTTTTTGAATTAATTCAATAGTTTTTTCTTGTGAATGAATTTGATTAGTTTCTCCAAAACTAACTATATCTAATAATTTTCTTTCAAAATATTCATAACAATGAACAATTAATTTTTGAGAAAATTTTCCTTCTAATTCTAATTGAAGATCACTATCAGAAAAATGGAATTCAAGCACTTTTGGATTAAATTTTAGCATGTCATTAAGATCATGTTTCCTTACTTTCATTCCTAAAATCAATTTAAATCAGAATCCAAAATATAGTCACCTTTTTCTATTCTTCTTTTAGATTTTTTATTCAAAATTTCATAATAATACTGTGGTGATAAACCCTTTGAAGGACCTTTAACTTCAATATTATTTTCTGAAAATTCTTTACCGAGTTCAATTGTATTTGAACATACTATACTTTTTCCTAATACTTCTCTTTGGAGAATTTCCCCTCTGGTCATTTTCTTAATTGGTTTTCCACTTGCAGTTTCTGATTCTCTAATATTTTGTACAAGTTGTTTAAATTCATCTGGTTCCAATGATGCAGCATGATCTAACCCTTCCATCTTTTTATCTAATGTGATGTGTCTTTCAATAATCACTGCACCAAAATTAACAGCAGTCAAAGATGGCAATATTGTAATTTCATGACCACTATATCCTATTGGAATATCAAATTTTTCTCTAAGAAATGGAATCATTTTGAGATTTAACATGTCCACATGTGATGGATAAGTGCTATTACAATGAAGTAACACAAATTTGGAATTAAGATTTTTTACAAAATCTACCGTTTTTTCAATCTCTTCCAAAGTTGACATTCCTGTAGAAATTATAATTGGTTTTTTTGTATTTATTACATCTTTAATCAAAGGAAAATTTGTCATATCTGCTGAAGCAATTTTATAAGCTGGAACATTAAATTTTTCAAGAAAATCTAGACTGACTTTATCCCATGGTGTACATAAAAATGTAATTTTTCTTTCTTTACAGTAATTAATAATTTCTTTATAATCTTCTTCTTTTAATTCCACTTCTTTTAAAACTCCAATTAAAATTTCTAGCCCTTGACTATCTAAATTTGGATTTTCTAAAATATCTTTTTTATAGATGCTTTTCAGATCTCTCTTTTGAAATTTTACTGCATTCACGCCACATTTTATTGCCTCATCAATCAATTTTTTTGCCACTGAAATTTTTCCATTGTGATTAATCCCTATTTCAGCAATAATGTAACATGGTTTTCCACTTCCTATTTCTACATTATTTATGACAATTTTATTTTCAAAATTATATTCCATTTATTTACATAAAATTGATCTTGATCTAATAAATGATTCACAAATAATATAAATAAAAATATGTCAAATTTTTGATTAATTTATTGTACTTATGAGTAAGTATTAAAATCGTATAGATTAATAGATGTAAGTATGAAAAAAGAAAATATTAATAATTCTCAACTCAAAAAATTACTAAAAAATAAAGTAATTCTAATTACTGGTGGTGCAGGAAGTATAGGTTCCTCGTTAACAAAAAATTTACTGGATTATCCAGTTAAATCGATTCGAGTTTTTGATATAAATGAACATGCTTTATTCAAACTCAATCATTCTTTAGATGACTCTAGATTAGAACCTCTTTTTGGAGATATACTTGATAAAGATCGAATTGAATTAGCCATATTAGGAGCTGATATCATTATTCATACTGCAGCATTAAAAAATATTGAAATTACTGAATACAATCCAATTGAAACTATTAATGTAAATGTTAATGGTACAATAAATTTAATAAAATCAATTATACAAAATAAACCAAAAATTTTTATCAATATTAGTACTGATAAAGTTGCTGAATCCTCTACTCTTTATGGCGCGACTAAACAATTGGGTGAAAGATTAACAAATTGGGCAGGTCCTCATATTCTTACAACTAAATTTGCTACTGTAAGACTGGGAAATATTATTGAAACAAGAGGAAATGTTTTTGAAGTTTGGAATGAACAACTTGAAAAAAAACAACCATTAACAATTACAGATACTAAAATGAAACGATATTTTTTTCATATGGATGAAGCAATAAATTTTATTTTTCAATGTATGTTACAGGTAAACAGAGGTGAGATATTTGTACCAAAAATGAAATTATATTCTATTACTGATTTGGCATCAAAAATTTCTAAAAATCATAAAATAATTGGTCCTAGACAAGGTGAAAAACTACAAGAAATTTTGATAACAGAAGAAGAGAAAAAGATTTCTAAAGAAAAAGAAAACATGTGGGTAATTCAAAATTATTCCTAAATATTTCTTGAAATACTATATAAAAACATAATTTATTATCTATTTTTATAATAATGTAACTTGGAATTTATTTAGATGACAAATATTTTACTTTTAGGCGGGACTGGATTCCTTGGAAAATCTCTATTAAAACGATTGGATAAAAAAAATTCTTTAAAATTAATGATTCACGATTCAGATTTTCAAATTAATGCTGAAAAATTTAAAGGAAATATTTTGAAGAAGAAATCTTTTTTTAATGAAATACGTAAGAATGAAATAATAATAAATTTTTTGGGACAAATTAGCACAAATGAATCTGATTTTATTGATTTGAATATAATTGGTGGAATTAATTTATTAAATT
>Ga0233433_10000517_pt1 | contig 41468 bp, 44 predicted proteins | sample SI_122_August201_5_FD_179868 | JGI IMG/M metagenome (GOLD analysis project Ga0233433, IMG submission 179868) | Seawater microbial communities from Saanich Inlet, British Columbia, Canada - SI_122_August2016_100_MG | ecosystem: Environmental > Aquatic > Marine > Inlet | place: Canada: British...
CGTCTCTCCGGGCGCCGTGCCCGGAGCGCTAAGTCCGGTATCGGCGGGTAATATTTTAGTGGCGATGCGGTCGTAAAGATCAAGGGCGCGGCGCACCAAATCGCCATCGGTTTTTATGGGCGGCGGCAGATCCTCTACCTGGACGGCGCCGCCGGGCCCGGCGCGTATCCTGGAATCGGTGACCACGCTTCCATCCTTAAGAACCAGACGAGCCTGGGTGTGGGTGGCGTCGGCGAGGCGGCGGACGATCTGGCCGGCGATATCGGCGAGGATAGTCTGCTTGGAGGAAACACCTGAGCCTCCAGCTGCCTCGGCCACGGCGGCTTCGCCTAGGGCGGCGGCGAACATTTCGGCCTGGATAGTAAGGGCGGCGATCTCGTTGTCGATCAGCCCTTGGCGGTATTGGCCGACAAACAGTAGACCGGCCACCAATACTGCCAGCGCAAAGACATTAACCGCCAGGATGCGCCGCGAGATGGAGCGCATCCGTCTGGGCTTCCGGGGGTCGTGGATTCTGTCATCCCCCGAAACGCGCTGTTCCCCTGATCCCCTCAAGCCGTCCAAATTGTCTATCCGGTTAGAGCCAAATCCTAAGTCACATGCTTCTCACGATATCGGTAGCCGACGCCATACAAGGTTTCGATCTCGGAAAATTCGGGATCGACGACGCGGAATTTCTTGCGCAGCCGTTTGATGTGGCTGTCGATGGTGCGGTCGTCCACATAGATATGTTCGCCGTAGGCCGCATCGATCAATTGGTCGCGATTCTTCACATGACCCGGCCGGTTGGCGAGGGTTTTCAAAAGCAAAAATTCGGTCACCGTCAGATTGAGCGGCTTGCCCTGCCAGGCACATTGATGGCGCCCGGTATCGAGCAATAGATCGCCGCGCTGGATCGCCTCGTCCTTAGGCCCGCCGGGGCCGTCCGACATATCCAGATCGCGGCGCCGCAAGAGCGCCTTGATGCGTTCGATCAACAGGCGCTGGGAAAAGGGCTTGGTCAGATAATCGTCGGCGCCCATGCGGAGGCCCAAAACCTCGTCGATCTCGTCGTCCTTGGAGGTGAGGAAAATTACTGGCACGGCACTTTTCTCGCGCAGCTTGGTCAGCACTTCCATGCCGTCCATGCGCGGCATCTTGATATCGAGGACCACCAGATCAACCGGTTTGCGGGACAGCCCGCGCATGGCATCGGCGCCGTCTATGTAGGTATCTACCTCGAATTCCTCGGCTTCCAGGGCCATGGAAACCGACGTCAAAATGTTGCGGTCGTCATCGACCAACGCAATGCTGTTCATGCGGACACCCCTAATGGTATTTTCCTTAAACGATAGCAGCCCAATGGCTAACGCCAGAAAAAGACCAAATTGTGACAAAAATATAGTCCAATTCGGGCAAGACTTGTAATCTTATGGTATCCCGCCATTCGGAGCAGCCGAAAATATGACCCGATCCCCCATAAATCCAAGCGCTTCGGCCTATATTTCCCGGCGCCTGGCACGAGGTGCAAGCAAAGCCTATTTGTGCACCATCGGCGCCGAAAGCCAGCCCGATACCGCAAATTGGCCGTCGGCGTCGCTGATCACCGTCGCATCCCACTGGGATGGAAGTCCTATTTTGCTGCTCTCTGGTCTGGCCCACCACACCCAGAATATCGCCGCCGATGGGCGCGCCAGCATCCTGTTCGATGGCTCTGCCGGTTACAGCAATCCGCAGCAAGGCCCGCGCGCCGCCTTCATGGGCCGGCTGAAAAAAACCAAGGACGAGCGCCTGCATCAGCGCTTCCTCGCGCGCCATCCCGAAGCCGCCCGTTATGCCGGGTTTGGCGATTTCGGGTTCTACCAGATGCATGTGGAGCGGGTTCACTATGTGGGCGGATTTGCCGCCGCCATCTGGCTGAAGGCCCGCCGCGCCATCCTGGCCGCCAACGATTGCAAGGCGATTGCGGAGATGGAGGCTGGCGCCCTCGAACATATGAATTCGGATCACGCCGCCGCCGTCGCCAATTACGGCACCCGGTTGCTCGGCAAGCGCGGCAAGCATTGGCGGATGATTGGGCTTGATCCCGAAGGCTGCGATCTTGCCTGCGGTAACGGCGTCCACCGGCTGGATTTCAAAACCCTGGTGAGTGATGCCGGGGCCATGCGCGGCCAATTGGCTAGCCTCGCCGCCGAGGCCAAAAAGGCGCCCAAAGGCCGGCGCTGAACAGGCATCCGTCCACGCGCCGATGCGCCCGAAAAATATTGTTGAAAATCACCTGAGAATCGGTTGCACCGATCTGGTACGGCGGATAGAGTTTATTCCGCATCGAAACGACGCTGCATTGGAAACCTAACCACATTCTTTTATTTATTTGGATTTGTTCCGGACGTGTTAAACGCCGGGCGGCTATTGGGAGTTACGAATGCCGGGAACGAACGGGGAGCGGACGGGCAATCAAGCCTTGCTGAAGTGGGTTGAGGAAATGACCCAGCTTTGCAAGCCCGACCAGGTATATTGGTGCGACGGCTCGGACGCGGAATATAGCCGTCTTTGCGGCGAAATGGTTGCCGCCGGCACGCTAATCGAATTGAACCAGGAAAAGCGCCCCGGCTGTTACCTCGCCCAGTCGGACCCCACCGACGTGGCCCGCGTCGAAAACCGCACCTATGTGTGCTCTAAGCACGAAAAAGACGCCGGGCCGACCAACAACTGGATCGAGCCCGCCGAAATGAAGGCGACCATGAACGGTCTGTTCGACGGCACCATGCGTGGCCGCACCATGTATGTGGTGCCGTTCTCCATGGGCCCGCTGGGATCCCACATCGCCCATATCGGCGTGCAATTGACCGATTCACCTTATGTGGCGGCGAGCATGAAAGTCATGACCCGCATGGGCAGTCAGGCGCTTGATGTGCTTGGCGACGGCGCGTTCGTGCCGTGCATGCATTCGGTCGGCGCGCCCCTCGAAGACGGCGCCGAAGACGTGGCTTGGCCCTGCAACGATACCAAATACATTGTCCAATACCCGGAAGAGCGCGCCATCTGGTCCTATGGATCGGGCTATGGCGGCAATGCACTTTTGGGCAAGAAATGCTTTTCCTTGCGCATTGCCTCGGTGATGGCCAGGGACGAAGGCTGGTTAGCCGAACATATGCTGATCCTCGGCCTGGAAAGCCCCCAAGGCGAGAAAACCTATGTGGCGGCGGCCTTCCCGAGCGCTTGCGGAAAAACCAATCTGGCCATGTTGATCCCGCCCGAAGGGTTCGAAGGCTGGAACGTGAGCACCGTCGGCGACGATATCGCCTGGATCAAGCCCGGCGACGATGGCCGGCTGTATGCGATCAACCCGGAAGCCGGCTATTTCGGTGTCGTGCCGGGCACCTCATCGAAGACCAATCCCAACGCCATGGAGATGATGAAAGCCGATACCATCTTCACCAACGTGGCGCTGACCGATGACGGCGACGTCTGGTGGGAGGGTACTGACGAGCCGGCGCCCGATCATCTGATCGACTGGAAAGGCAATGATTGGACGCCGGCATCGGATACGCCGGCGGCGCACCCGAACGCGCGCTTTACCTGCGCCACCACCCAATGCCCGAGCGCCGATCCCGCCTGGGACGATCCCGCCGGCGTGCCCATCAGCGCCTTCATATTCGGCGGCCGGCTGAGCCACACCTTCCCGCTGGTATATCAGAGTTTCGATTGGGAGCACGGCGTCTACATGGCGGCAACCATGGGTTCCGAAGCCACGGCGGCCGCCGACAATCAGGCCGCCATCCGGCGCGATCCGATGGCGATGCTGCCGTTCTGCGGATACAACATGGCCGATTACTGGTCGCACTGGCTGAAAATCGGCAAGTCGCTGGCCAACCCGCCGAAGATTTTCCGGGTCAACTGGTTCCGCAAAGACGGCGATGGCAAATTCATCTGGCCGGGCTTTGGTGAAAACATGCGCGTCTTGCAATGGATCGTCGAGCGCGCCGGGGGTCAGGCCGAGGCAACACAAAGTCCGTTTGGCTATCAGCCCCAGCATCAGGACATCAACTGGACCGGCCTGGATTTCGGCGCTGGCGATTTTGGCGGCATCATGGATATCGAACGGGCCGGCGGCGCCGAGGAAGCGGAAGCCTTGAAGGAATATTTCGAAAGCTTCGAAGACCGCCTGCCACCGGAGATGGAAGACCAGCGCCAAGCCCTTGCCAATCGCATGCAAACGGCACCGGATGTGTGGCACGTCGCCGAGTAGATAGCCGGAAAGCCTTATAATTGACGTAGTTATGGCAATTTACTTGACGTATAAAATTTTGGGAATTGTCTGATTTTTGTTCATATGCAAATGAAATTGCGTTAGGCTCTGCCCAAGTTCGAGCAAAATTTCGGTAAACAAACATCTTTGGGAGGATTTCATGACCAAGAAAACTGCTCTGGCTGTTGGAATTGCGGCAGCCACGCTGCTCGCCGCCGCACCGGCAATGGCGCAAAAATCGAAAGACACGTTGCGCGTCGCCATCAACGACATGTTCAGCGTTTCCGACCCGTACCATTTCCCGCTGGACGAAAACGCACAGTTTTATCGGACAATTTATACATCGTTGATCGAGTACAACGAATATAAGGGCCGCTTCGAGCCGTTTCTCGCCAAATCCTGGAAGCGTATCAACCCGACCACCATCGAGTTTACCCTGCGCGAAGGCGTCAAATTTCATAACGGGGCCGAGTTCACCGCGGACGATGTGCTGACAACTCTGGCTTATCTCGCCGATCCCAAAGTGCGCATCCGCTTCAAGGCGCGCTACACTTGGCTGAAGAGCGTCGAGAAGCTGGGCAAGTATAAAGTCAGGCTCACAGGTAAGAAGAACCGCGCCACCGACATGGCCGATATCGCCTATCGCTTCGAAATGCTGCACGGCAAATCGCTGATGGGTCTCGAACGCAAGTCCGATTATGGCCGCGCTACTCCGTATGGCACCGGGCCCTATAAGATCAAGTACGTCGACCGCAACAAAGGCATCCTGGTCGAACGGGTCGAAAACTATTATGGCGATGCCGGCTATGGCCGCGCGCCGGTCAAATTCGTGCACGGTATTCCGATGCCCGATAATCAGACCCAGAAAGCCCAGTTGATCACCGGCGGCGTCGATATGTTGCGCGATGTCACCGCCGATGATGCCCGTAATCTGGTGACCTTGCCCGGCGTTGCGGCAACGCCGACACCGACCGGCATGCTGATGTATATCACGCTGGATGCGGCGGGCCGCTCCAAGAACAAAGTGATGACCGACATTCGTGTGCGCAAAGCCTTCATCATGGCGATCGATCGCAAAAAGATCGTCGAAGCTGTCGTCGCCGGCGGCAAAGATGCCGAATCACCGATGAGTGTTTGCTTCAAGGCCAATATCGCTTGCGATCCGACGACCACGCCGTATCCCTATAATCCGGCGGAATCCAAGCGCTTGCTGGCTCAGGCCGGCTTTCCCAACGGCATCGATTTGACCTTCTTCGTGCACGCGCCGATCCGCCACGTGGCTGAGGCCATTTCCGGTGAATTGCGCAAAGTGGGTATCCGTACCAAGCTCAACCCGCTGCCGCTGATGGTCTATGTGAAGAAACGCGGCGCCGGCGATTTCACGGCGTTCAACGGCTTCTATCCGACCGGCTCACATCCCGATGTTGCCAACCTGTTGAACTTCTTCTTCGGCGCTAACCGGGATTACTACAAAGACCCGATCATCCACGCCGCCGCGAAAAAGGGTTCCACCGAGTTTGATCTGGCCACGCGCACCAAGATCTATCAGCCGGCCCTCGATCAGGTGAACAAGATGGCTTACATCCTGCCGGTGTCTGAAAAGCCCATCGTCTGGGTGCACAACAAGGATGTGAAGGTGATGCGCAATAATATGAGCACCTTCGAATCCCGCCTCGGCGATTATGCCTGGAGCGATTACAAGGGTAAGTAATTAGACCTTAATTTTCAGAAAATTTTGGGGCGCCGTTCATTCGGCGCCCCTTTATCTTTTCAAGGCACCCGCACGTCGAGCATTTTGATAATGTCCCGATACAGAAATTTCTTTTCCTCCAACTCCAAACCGGCGGCGGCCAGATATTGCTCGGTGTTGCGATCGAATGCGGCGCCGTGGGCAAAGCGCACCCAAGGCGCCATCATTTTCATGATCGAGCGATACACGGGGTTTTCCGAAACGGAATATTCCAGAATGCGGATAGTGCCGCCGGGACGGCAGACCCGGCGCAGTTCGATCAACGCCGGTGTCTGATGTTCGGGCTCGAGCACACAAAACAAGAAAGTGGAGACGATGGCATCGAAATGATCATCGGGAAAATCCAGCGCCATCACATCCATTTGCCGGAGATCAACCTTGGCTCCAAGCTTTTCCTGGCGCGCCCTTGCGCGCCCGAGCATGGCCGGGCTGAAATCGATGCCGGCAACCGTGGTATCTTTGGGGTAGAACGGAATATTGCACCCGGTACCGACGCCGGCGTCCAAAAGAGTGCCCTCCAGGCCGGCAAACATCACCCGGCGCAGGGGTTGGTAGCGAAATCGCTCGAACGGCGCGTCGAGGAAATCATAGTAGCGGGCGATGCGGTTATAGGTTTCGAACTTGTTCATGTGTCCCTAGCACTGAAAAATTTCTCCGTCTCAAAACCATATGCGGTCCAGTCGGTCAGCCGTTCTGCATCTTGATCTCCGGGGCGACGGGCGGGGAGCCTATCGCAATTCAGTGATGGCCAGATAGGCGCCGTTTTCGGAAACCGTCAGGTGCCCCTTGCCCGATATATCTTCGGCCAGGCCTACATCGCCGGCGCCGAAGTTGCGCGTTTCGCCATCGCTGACGGTGATGCGAAACCCGCCGGAAAGAACCAGAAAATACTGGCGCGCCGGCGCCGGGTGATCCACGGATAGTCCCGGCGGGAATTCCAGGAAGCGGATCGCCTCGGCAAGCTGGCGCTCCGAAAGATTGGCGCCGATGGCCGGCGGCGGCACCGGGACCGGCGCCATTGCCATATCCATATCTTCGAAGTGGGTGTCGCCATCCTCGCCGTCGTACATTCGCGTATAGCGCATCATTTTCCCTGCTGTTGTTTGAGATAGGCAATCACGTCCGCCCGCATATTGGCGTCGTCAAATCCGTCGAAACCCATAATGTTTCCGCGCACCATTTTCTGCGGGCCGGACAAAAACCGGTTGAGGGCCGCCTCGGTCCAGATGTGTGCCGCTTCTTCCATGGATGAAGAATAGCTGTACCCCTTGAAGGTTCCGGCTTTGCGCCCGATGACGCTGCTTAAATTCGGCCCAACATTGTTGCCGTTGGCCTTAAACTCGAAATGGCAGGCCGCGCAATATTCTTCGTAAACGGTCTCGCCCTTCTTGACGTTGCCCTGGGCCATTGCCGGCGCCGCCAAAATCATTGCGGCGGCGATGGCGGGCGGGATGCTTGCGAAGAATTTGATACCCATATCATCCCCACAGTTGTTTGGTTGCGATACGCGCCCCCTCGGTCATGGCTTCCAGTTTGGCCCAGGCGATCTCCGCCTCGCCGACCCGGGGGCCGAGGCCGCAATCGGTGCCGGCCATGACGTTATCGCGGCCCACAAGATTGGCATAACGGCAAAGCCGCTCGGCGATCAATTCCGGATGCTCGATAAAGTCGGTGCAATGGCCGACCACGCCGGGGACGATATAGGTTCCCTCCGGCGGTTTCACGTCTTCGAATACCTTCCATTCATGTTCGTGCATGGGGTTGGAGGCTTCGAACGAATAGCTGCCAGCCTTCACCTTGAAGATCAGATCGATAATATGTTCCATGCCGATATCGCTCTGATGCGGGCCGTGGTTGGAGCCCCAGCACACATGCAGGCGGATCGATTCAGCCGGGATATTACGCAGGCCATGGTTCAAAGCTTCGACACGCATTTCCGCATATTTGCGGTATTCGGCGACGCTCATGCCGGGATGCATCTGCCAGCCGTCGGGCAGGTCGGGATCATCAACCTGCAACAAAAATCCGGCATTGTTGATGGCTTCATATTCCTCGCCCATGGCTTCGGCGATAGCGAACACGAAATCCTCGGTGGAGCCGTAATGTTCGTTCGCCAGCCAATGCTCGATGGAGCCCGGCGTTACCGACGGCAAATAGGATTGCTGAGGTGCGTGTCCTTCCAGCGCCGCCTTGAAGTTGGCGATGTCTTCGGCAATGGCCTCCTGGCCGATATATTTCAGATCCTCGACCACCACATTGTTGGGCGCCACTTGGACCACCCAGCCGCCGGTTTTTTCGAAATACTTGGCATAGCGCTGCATGTCGCGGGCGATGATGCTTAAGGGATAGCCCTCGGGCCGCTGATCTTCGGGGCGCAATTCGAACCCGGCCAGGCGTTGGCCCGCATAGGCAGTGAAATTGCTCTTCGCCATTTCGCCGTCATTGACGCAATCGACGCCGCATTCCAACTGGCGGGCGACCACCAGCCGCGTTTCTTCGGCGATGCGCGCCTTCATGTCGGCTTCATCGGTGGGCGCGCCGCCAGCGTGGGCGTAGACGATGCCGGTCAGCTCTTCCGAGCGCGGCAAGGCGCCAGCGTGGGTGCAGGTGATCCGGTTCAGACCATGTGTCATATTATTATACTCCCCTGATGTTTTCTTGTTGCATGTTCACGTTCATCACTATTATTGGAGATGCCGGCCAGGGTGGCAATCGTTACGGCAATCACAGGCAGAGTTAATTCCGGAGCAAACTTCATGACAAACCCCAAGATTGCCCCCAAGGTTGCTGTTGTTGTTCCCTGGGACAGGAGCGGCGAATCCTATCGCTATATGGAAGACGCCGGCTGCGATGTCGCCATCGCCGATGCCGCCTGGGCGTCCGGGTTCCATGCGACCCGGGGTAGCTATGTGGAGCTCTGCAACGGCGTCGACGCGATTATCGGCGCCCGCCTGGAAGGCATTCCCATCAGCGGCGATTTGCTGGCCGAGTTTCCTGATTTACGCATCTATTGCCGCTACAATATCGGCTACGACGATATCGACTTGGCGGCGGCTACCGAATTGGGCGTGATCGTCACCAACTCGCCGGTGGAATCCAATTGGGGCGCGGTGGCGGAAAACACCTTTGCCTTTATGCTCGGATTGCTGAAGAACCTCCGCGCCCGCGACACCCATGTTAAGGAAGGCGGCTGGCGCGAAGACGAGCCGGGCGCCACCTATCTCGGCCGCCGCCACGACGGCTATGGCGGTATCACCGTCGGTATCATCGGATTGGGGCGGGTCGGGTCACGGCTTTCGGATCTGTTACAGCCCTGGCGGGTCCGCATCCTGGCGTATGATCCGTACGTGGAGGATTCCAAGTTCATCCATCACAACGCCGAGCGCGCCGATCTGGAAACATTGCTCAAAGAATCCGATGTGGTCACCCTGCATTGCGATCTCAACGATGAAACCAGGCGCATCATCGGCGAGGCGGAGTTCGGCAAGATGCAATCATCGGCCATTTTCATCAATGCGGCGCGCGGCGGGCTGGTTGATCAGGACGCGCTTTTTCATGCCCTCGACGGCGGTTCCATTGCGGCGGCGGCCATTGATGTGTACGAGACCGAGCCGCCGCCCAAGCAATCGCCGCTTTTGGGTCTTGGCGACAAGATCATGCTGGCGCCGCACAGTGCCGGGCGAACCACGTCGGGGGGCGGCAGGGCGACCATGGGCGGCGCTGAAAACATCTCCATGCAGACCGAGATTTTGCTAACTGCGCTGCGCGGTGAGGTGCCCAAATGCGTGGTCAATCCCGACGCCCTGCCGGCCTGGCGCAAGCGCTTCGAAGGCAAAAACCTGCTCTAGCTGTTCTGTCTTAATGAGGTTGTTATCCACGTCATAGGTATAAAAGGTTACCTATGTCGCCGGGTCGGGCATGAAATAATTGGCGCGCCCGAAGGGATTCGAACCCCTGACCTTCCGCTCCGGAGGCGGACGCTCTATCCAGCTGAGCTACGGGCGCGCATGATCCGCGAATGGCGGGCGCGCACCATACCCTCGCCCCGCATGGGCGTAAAGCGCTGTCGCTTCATTGCTGCGCGCCGCTGACCCAGGCCAAAATATCGTTCCAAACCCGCTTGCCTTCCAGATCGCGGAGCAGCATGTGGTAGCCGCCCTCGTAGCGGTGCAAAAGCTGGCGCCCCTTGGCCGCTGCCGGCAAGTTGCCGAGCATTTGATCTGTCGGGCCTTTGCGGATCACTTCGTCCTTATCGCCGTACAGGATCAACGATTTGGACTTAAAATCCGGCGCCGAGCGAAGTGCCGCATCCATCAGATTGACCAAGCCCCAAATGGTATCGACGCGGGTTTCCTTGATCACCTTGGGATCGCGGCCAAGGGCGCGCAGCATTTCGATATTATCCGACGGCTTGATGTTCAACCCGCGCCCGGTCAGCGTCAGCCACGGCACCGTGTGTGCCGCCAACCACAGGGTCCAGCGCTGATAGAACGGCATGGTGGAGCGGCCCCAGACCGCCGGCGCCACCAGGATGACGCCATCGGCGGCGGGCGCATTCTCGCCCGCAAAGGCGGTCATGGCGACGGCACCGCCCATGGACATGCCGAGCACATAGAACGGCACAGGTGCGTGGCGGGCGCTAAGCAGCTTCGCCGCCGCCGCCAGATCATCGGTAAAGGCACTTGTGCCCGGCCATAATCCGGTGCCCGGTGCGGCGCCGAAACCGCGCTGGTCATAGGCATAGACCTGAACGCCCTTTTTTTGCCAAAACTCGGCGGCGTCATTGATGAAATTGCCATAGTCATTAAAGCCGTGCAGGGCCAGGATCACCGCCTTGGGCGCAGCATCGGTCTTCCAGATATGCAGCGGCAAATGTGCGCCGTCCGCCATCACCACGGCATCGCCAACGATGGCGGTTGGGGCCTTAAATGGGCCGGGCGCGTTCAGCACCGGCGCGCAGGAGGCCAGCAGAAGCACCAGCGCCGCCATCGGCCATGCTGCGCCTCGCTTGCGTATCGCCATTATGCAGCGCATGAACTTGTCCAATTGGGCATTTGATTACCGGTGCATCTTCGGTATCATTCGCTCCTGTCCCGGTCAACGACCGGCAATCAAATGGAGAGCATGATGGCCGCCTCAGATGAAGACCAAGCCGTAACCGTCCAGGAACGCCGCGTCTATTGTGACGGCGGCGGCGGCACCCTCGGCCATCCGGGCGTCTATTTGAATATTGAAGCCGCCGGCCACGTGGCCTGCCCCTATTGCAGCCGCCGCTTCGAGCTGGCCGAAGGCGCCGGCGCCGGCGCTGGCCACTAGCGCTGAAAGAGACCGCATGCAGCATGTCTTTCTGATCGACGGTTCGGGTTTTATTTTCCGCGCCTTTTACGGCATCAAGGCCGACATGAGCCGCGCCGACGGCACCCCGACCAACGCCGTCTACGGCTTCACCCAGATGCTCTTGAAAATGGTTGACGATACCGACGCCGATTATATCGCCGTGGTGTTTGACCGGGCCCGCAAGACCTTTCGCTCCGACATCTATCCCGAATACAAAGCGCACCGCCCACCGCCGCCCGACGAATTGATCCCGCAGTTTGATTTGGTGCGCGAAGCCACCCAGGCCATGAATATCGCCATGGTCGATATGGACGGCTTCGAGGCCGACGATTTGATCGCCACCTATGCCCGCCAGGCGGTCGCCGTCGGCGCCGACGTGACGGTGGTTTCCTCGGACAAGGATTTGATGCAGCTGGTCGGGCCCAAAGTCAAAATGTTCGACGCCATGAAGAACAAGGAGATCGGCCCCGATCAGGTGCGCGAGAAATTCGGCGTCGGCCCGGACCGGGTCATCGACGTGCAGGCGCTGGCCGGCGATTCGTCCGACAACGTGCCCGGCGTGCAAGGCATCGGCATCAAGACGGCGGCGCAGCTGGTGGAAGAATATGGCGATCTCGACGGTATTTTGGCCCGCGCCGAAGAGATCAAGCAGCCCAAGCGCCGCCAGGTGCTGATCGATCAGGCGGATATGGCCAGGGTATCGCGCGAATTGGTTACCTTGCGCGATGACGTGCCGGTGGAGGTGCCGCTGGAAAATTTCAAGACGCGCGAGATCGACCCGGAGAAATTGCTCGGCTTTTTGCAGCAACAGGAATTCAAATCCTTGATCGCCCGCATGGAAAGCCGCTTCGGCATCGAAGCCCCGGCCCCGGCAGCACCCGCTGCACCAACGTCTGCTCCATCCGATGAGCCCGCCGCCGAAGACGCACCGGCGGCATCGTTTAGCGGCGAGACCGAATATGAGCTGGTTCAGGACAAGGCGCGGCTGCAAGCCTGGATCGACGAGGCTACCAGCGTCGGCGTCCTAGCCGTCGATACGGAAACCACGTCCCTCAACGCCATGCGTGCCGAATTGGTCGGCATTTCCCTGTCCATCGAGCCGGGCAAGGCTTGCTATATCCCGGTCGCCCATTCCGAGCCGGAGGTGCAAGCCAGCCTCGATCTTGGCGGCGATAGTGGCGGCGGGTCTAAAAGCGCCATCAAGCAGATCAAGCGGGACGAGGCGATCAAGATGCTGAAGCCGCTGCTGGAAGATGCGGGCGTCTTAAAAATCGGCCACAACATGAAATACGATGCCAAGATATTTGCCCATTACGGCATCGAGGTGGCGCCCATCGACGATACTATGCTGCTCTCCTACGTGCTCGAAGGTGGCCTGCACGGCCACGGCATGGACGATCTGGCGGAACTGCATCTCGGCCATCAGACGATCAAATTCAAAGACGTAGCCGGCACCGGCAAGGCACAGGTGACCTTCGACAAGGTACCCCTGGATACGGCCTTGGATTACGCCGCCGAGGATGCGGATATCACCCTGCGTCTTTATCGAATGCTGAAGCCGCGTCTGGCGCGCGAACATATGGTCAGCATCTACGAGGTGATGGAACGGCCCCTGGTCGGCGTGTTGAAGCAGATGGAAAGCAACGGCATTTGCGTCGATGCGAAAATGCTGAAAAGCCTCTCCGCCGATTTTGCGAACCGCCTCGGCGATCTGGCGGTGGATATCCATAAACTTGCCGGGCGCGAATTCAACATCGCCTCGCCGAAACAGTTGGGCGAAATTTTGTTCGATGAAATGGGTCTGGAGGGCGCCAAGAAAACCAAGACCGGCGCCTATGGAACCGGCGCTGACGTGCTCGAAACCCTGGCCGCCGAGGGCCACGATCTGCCCGCACGGGTGCTTGAATGGCGCCAGTTGGCGAAATTAAAAAGCACCTATACGGACAGTTTGGTCGAAGACATCAATCCGGCGACGGGGCGGGTGCATACCAATTACGGTAAGGCTATCGCCTCCACCGGGCGCCTGTCATCCAACGATCCCAACTTGCAAAATATTCCAGTGCGCTCCGAAGAGGGGCGCAAGATACGCCAGGCATTCGTCGCCGCCGACGGTCATGTATTGTTGTCGGCGGACTATTCGCAGATCGAGCTGCGCTTGCTCGCCCACGTGGCCAAGATCGACGTGCTGATCGATGCCTTCAAGAGCGGCGAGGATATCCACGCCCTGACCGCCAGCCAGGTGTTCGGCGTGCCCATCGACGGCATGGACCCGATGGTCCGCCGCCAGGCCAAGGCGATCAATTTCGGCATCATTTACGGCATCTCGGCGTTCGGGCTGGCACGCCAGCTTTCCATCGGGCGCGGCGAGGCGTCGGACTATATCAAGGCCTATTTCCAGCGCTATCCGGGTATCCGCGATTACATGGACCGGACCAAGGAAGACGCCCGCGAGAACGGCTTTGTGACCACATTATATGGGCGCAAATGCCACACGCCGGGCATCGCCAATACCAATTCGGCGCATCGCAGCTTTGCCGAGCGCGCCGCCATCAACGCCCCCATTCAGGGCGGCGCCGCCGACATCATCAAGCGCGCCATGATCAAACTTCCGGGCGCCCTGGATGGGGCCGGGCTGAACGCATTGATGCTGTTGCAGGTGCACGATGAATTGATATTCGAAGTGCCCGAAGCCGAGCTGGACACCACCAAGGGTCTGGTGAAAGAAGTGATGGAATCCGTCGCCCATCTGGACGTGCCCCTGATCGTCGACACCGGCCACGGCGCCAACTGGGACGAGGCGCATTAAGGGCCAGCCGATCATCTGAGGCGACCTATTTACATAATATAATAGATATAATAGTATCCATTATATCTTTATAATTAATTAGCGGATACTATGATATCCTTTAAAATCAATTCATCTGAAGACATAGCCACCGCCCTTGGGGCTCGGTTGAAAGAGCGGCGGCTGTCGCAGAATTTGACGCTGGAAGGGCTTGCCCGGCGCAGCGGGGTTGCCTTGGGCACCTTGAAAAAGTTTGAGCGGACCGGCCTGATCGCCTTACGGTCCTTCGTTCGATTGGCCATCGCTCTGAAAGATGAAGCGGCGCTGGAAAAGCTGTTGCTGGCACCGGAGTTTGAGACCCTCGATCAGGTGCTGGAAAGCGGCAAAAAACCCAAACGCGGGCGCATTACGTGAAAATCGGGCCGGGAACGCCGCTTGACGTAACTCTCAATTGGGGCGCCGATGACGTTCAATCAGTGGGCCGGCTGGCCTACCGGGACCGCGTCGCCTATTTGCAATATGACGACGCTTTTCTGAACAGCGGGATCGAGATTTCACCGGTCTATCACCGCACCAGCGCTGGTCTGCATCAGCCCCTTAGGGCCGATGTTTTTGAGGGCCTGCATGGGGTCTTTCACGATAGCCTGCCGGACGGATGGGGCCGGCTTCTGGTGGACCGGCGCGCCGCCCAGCTTGGCATCGAAGCGGCAAGCCTGACGCCCCTGGACCGGCTGGCTTGCGTCGGTGCCAGCGGCATTGGTGCGTTGAGCTACGCACCGGCCATTGACCCCTGGGATATGAGCAGCCCGGAATTAGACCTTGGCGAACTAGCTGCCGGCGCTCGCCAACTGCTTGGCGGCACCGTCGGTGAGGTGCTGTCGGCCTTGGGCCGCGCCGGAGGATCGCCCGGCGGCGCGCGGCCGAAAGCGTTGCTGGCCTTGGGCATTGATGGCCAGGCGATGGTAGGGGCCGGTGCCGCGCCCGCCGAATACAATCATTATCTGGTCAAATTTCCAGGTTCGGGCGATCCCGAGGACATCGCCGCCATCGAAATGGCCTATTCCCAGATGGCCAAGGAAGCCGGTGTGGAAATGGCGGAAACCCGATTGCTGGAGGATAGCCAAGGCGGTCTTTATTTTGCGGCCCGCCGTTTCGACCGGCAAGGCGATGACCGGGTCCACGTTCATTCCGCATGCGGGTTGTTATATTCCGATATCCGGTTGCCGGCGCTAGATTACAAAGACCTGATCTTGCTGGCGCGCAACGTCACCCATGATCAGCGTCAATGCAAAGCCATGTTCACCCTCGCCGTTTTCAATGTCCTGGCCCATAACCGGGATGATCATGCCCGTCAATTCAGCTTTACCATGGAACGGAGCGGCGCCTGGCATATGGCGCCAGCCTATGACCTGACCTATTCGGCGGGCCCGGCGGGCGAGCATTCGACTGCGGTGCTTGGATATGGTGGCAACATTACGCACGCGCATCTTTTGCAATTGGGCACCATTGCCGATCTGAATGAAGCGGAGGCCGGCCAGATTATCGAGCGCGCCGAGGCTGCATTGGGTCAATGGAAAACCATTGCCGGGGATTATGGCGTTGCCCGCCAATCGAAGGGGCGTATCGGCGCGGCGCTTGCGTCGGTCAGACTTTGATCGCATCATTCACTAAAGTTTTAATCGATATTCGGGTGGCGAGCGGGAATAATGGGGGCTGATAGGCATTGATCTAGTAATGCCCTTATATTCTTTAATCCAACGAGCGGGAGATGCCGCATGTTAATCCGTATAAAAAAAGCCTCCGATGTCAGCTCGTCGGAAATCACGTCGAAGGAAGCCATCCTCAATCGCCGCGCCTTTATGACGGCTGCTGCGGCGGCTTCGGGGGTGGCGTTGCTGCCCACATTTGCCGGGCCAGCCTTTGCCGCCGCGCGCCTCGAAAATGTCAAAAAAACCAAATGGGGCGAGGCGGAAAAGCCGGCCACCCTGGAAGGCATCACCAGCCATAACAATTTCTATGAGTTTGGCACCGGCAAGTCGGACCCCAAACGCAACGCTCATACGTTAAAGCCCAAGCCCTGGACCGTGGAGATCGCCGGCCATGCGGAGAAGACGGGCACCTTCGATCTGGACGATCTGATCCGCCCGCACCAGTTGGAAGAACGCATCTACCGCATGCGTTGCGTGGAGGCCTGGTCGATGGTGATCCCCTGGGTTGGCATTCCTTTGGGCGATGTTTTGAAGCGTTTGGGTCCCACTTCGAAAGCCAAATATGTGGCCTTCGAGACCCTGGTCGATCACGAACAGATGCCGGCGCAACGATCGCCGGCCCTGCCCTGGCCCTATTTGGAAGGCCTGCGCATGGACGAGGCCATGCATCCCTTGACTTTGCTCGCCGTCGGCATCCATGGTGAGGTGATGCCCAACCAGAACGGCGCACCGATCCGCCTCGTTGTTCCGTGGAAATACGGCTTCAAGGGCATCAAATCCATTGTCAAAATTTCCTTCGTGGAAAAACAGCCGCCGGCCACCTGGAATATCCAGGCGCCTCGGGAATACGGTTTTTATTCCAATGTGAACCCGGAACGCAGCCATCCCCGCTGGAGCCAGTCGCGGGAACGCGTCATCACTGGCGAGGGCGGCATCAAGGCCCTGTTCGCACCCCGCGCCGAAACCAAGATGTTCAATGGCTACGCCGAAGAAGTCGCCAGCCTGTATGCGGGCATGGACCTGTTTAACAATTTTTGAGGCATCATGGCGGCTAAACTATCGCAAAAGACATCGCGCCGGATATTCAAGCCGCTTGTCTTCCTGATCGCCCTGTTGCCGCTCGCCTGGCTGGGCTACGCGCTCTATTCCGATACTGTCCTCGGAACCCGGCTGCTGACCAACGACCCGGTGCAAAAGCTGGACCGGGAGCTGGGCGATTGGGCGCTGATCCTGATTATCATCACCTTGGCCGTCCGCCCGGCGCGGGAATTATTGGGCATGAACGAATTTATCGCCTACCGGCGCATGATCGGCCTGTTCGCCTTTTTCTATGTATTGCTGCACTTGTCCAGCTACACGATTTTGAACCTGCAAATAAATCTGGATGAATTCTTGGTAGACGTGGCGAAGCGGCCCTTCATCACCATCGGGGTGATCAATTTTGTGGGCTTGGCGGCATTGGCCGCCACCTCCACCCGCGGCATGATCCGCCGGCTGGGCGGGCGCAACTGGCGGCGGCTGCATATGCTGATCTACGGCATTTCGGTGCTCGGGCTGATCCATTTCATCATGATGATCCGCGCCGATTTCTCGCGCCCGTTCATTTATGGCGGCTGTATTGTGGTATTGCTCGGCTACCGTTTATGGACGGGGCGGCGCAAACGCATACCCGCTTAAATCAGCCATCCGCTTCCGCCGGGCCCGAGAAGCCGGAATAGTTTAGGCTTTTCAAGACAGCATCGATATTGGTCATATCGGTGGGCAGCACGACACGGGTGCCTTCCTGCGCCAATCCGGTCAGCTTTTGTAAATAGCGCTCGGCCAGTTGCAGGCGGATGGCATCGTCGCCGCCGGGTGAGGATTCGATGGCGGCGGCGACCACTTCGATGGAATTGGCGGTGGCCTCGGCGATCGACAGAATTTCTTGGGCCTGGCCCTCGGCCTCGTTGATGGTGCGCTGCATCTGGCCCTCGGAGAGGTTGATGGCTTCCATCTTCTCGCCTTCGGAGGTGTTGATGCGGCTTTGCTTCTCGCCTTCGGAGCGGGCGACGATGGCGCGCCGTTCGCGCTCGGCAGTGACCTGTTTTTCCATGGCCTCGTGCACCGAGGGCGGCGGCGTCAGGTTCTTGATCTCGTAGCGGTGGACGCGGATGCCCCAAGTTTTACCGGCGGCGTCCAGCGCCTCGACCACGCGCGCCGAAATGAGCGCCCGCTCTTCGAAGGTTTTGTCCAGATCCAACGTGCCGATCACCGAACGCGTGGTGGTTTGCGCCAATTCCATGGCGGCGATGCCGTAATTGGTGACGCCATAGCTGGCGCGCACCGAATCGATCACCGAAATATACATGACGCCGTCGACCTCGACGCGCACCTCGTCGGCGGTGAAGCATTCCTGCGGCGGTACTTCGACGGTCAGCTCTTTCAAATCGAGCTGGTAGGAAACCTTGTCGACGAAAGGAATAAGCGCATGGAAGCCGGCGCCAAGGGTCCTGTTATATTTGCCCAGCCGTTCGACCACGTAAGCGGCTTGCGTCGGAACGATCTTGATCGAGGTGAAAAACCGGAAGATCAAGACCAGGAAGATAATACCCCAGACGGCGAAGTTGAAAATATCGGAAACCGGAATATCGGTGAAAATTCTATCGATAGATGGCATGTTATCTCTCCCTATTCGCCGCCGGGCGCCCACGGCCCGGTTACGGTTGGACGGCCCTTGTCTGGTCCACCATCCCCGTCCGGCAGCTCACCCCCGGTTATCGTCGACAATCCTTGGAAAAAGCCCTGCACGTTGGCCAGTTCCAGCGGAATCACCGAAACGTCGGCGCGCGCGGCGATATCGCCCAGGGTTTCGATATAGCGGCCCACCAGCTGCGCATTGATGGCGGCGTTGCCGCCGGGCTTTTCGATTGCCTTGGCGATCAATTCTGTTCCCTTGGCGGTTGCCCCGGCGATCAGCGAGATCGATGTGGCGCGTCCCTTGGCTTCGTTGATGCGGCGCTGTTTTTCGCCCTCTGACAGATTGATCTCCGCCTGGCGTTCGCCTTCGGAGAGGTTGATGGTGGCTTCTTTCTCGGCATCGGCGTTGGTGATTTCGGCCCGTTTCTGGCGCTCCGCCTCCATCAGCTTTTCCAAGGTGAGCATCACGTCTTTCGATGGCGTGATGTTCTTCAATTCGTAGCGCAGGATTTTGATGCCCCACGGGTTCGACGCTTCGTCGATTTCCTGGACGATGGCTTCGTTCAGCCTTTCCCGCTCGGAAAAGGTCTGCCCAAGGGACAGCTTGCCGACCTCGGCGCGCATAGTGGTCTGCGCGAGATTGACGGCGGCGCGGTGATAATCTTCGATGCCGTAGCTGGCGCGCTCGGGATCGGTTACTTTCAAATAAACAATGCCGTCCACATGCACCTGGATATTATCGCGGGTGATGCAGTTTTGCCCCGGAATATCCAGAACCTGTTCCCTGATATCGTGCCGGTAGGCAACCCGGTCGAAAATCGGAATAAGGAAATGGAAGCCGGGTTGCAGCACGGCGCGGAAGCGGCCAAGCCGCTCGACCACGTTGGCTTCGCGCATGGGAACAATGATGAATGTCTTCCAGACAATAAATCCGGCGACCAGCAAAATTGCGGTAAAATATGTCAGCATTACAGAACTCCCAAAAAAACTCAATCGCCGGGCTCAACCACCCAAGCGAGGTTTTCACGGCGCACCAGCTTGGCCTTGGCATTGATTTCCAGTACGTGATCATGGCAGATCGCCGGCCAAGTGGTGCCGCGATAGCGGATGCGGCCCGGGCCTTGCGGACGGACGATTTCGGTAACGATGACCACGGTGCCGGCCGCATCCAGGTCTTCGTTGGTGGATTCAGCAACGCTTGTTCCGCCGGAAAAGCGCTGCACCATGCTCCTGAATACAATGATCAATGCCAGCGAAACCATGAACCAGGTGGTAAAGGCGCCCATCCAATGGTCCAACACGCCGATCCAGAGCAGAAAGGCCACCAACAACGCGCCGCTGCCCAAAAACATGAGAATGGCGCCGGGAACCACAAGTTCCAGGACAATGAGGACGCCGCCGCTGACCAGCCAGTAAAGTTCCATCTACGGCCTATTCTAGAACGATTCTGGGAAAATATGAATCAATTTGATGGGAGCCGCTCTAACCATAAACTACGCATCAAAGCAGATTATTGCCTTCGAATCGCTTGCGCCAGGCTGGCAGGGCGCCGGCCAATTATCCCCAGGTTCCACAAGGGTGTGGATCGAATGTCTCTTGTCCGGCATCTCGCCCGCCGGTTAAAATTTGCTCAGATGCGGACGTGGAAAGGGGCTGCAAAGCCTCTCAGAGCGTCTGGATCTCGTCAGAAAATCCCAGGGACCCTTTGGGGTATGAAGGACCACTGATTGGAAGCGGCTTCGTCGGGCAACGGGCGGAGCCGCTTCTTTATTGGCCTCTGGATTTGGCGGCGCGCCCCGTGCAAAATGGGTATTGCCGCAACCAGCAAGGCAATTTAGAGCCGATGAACGTCACCAACCTCCTGGCCACCCAGGCATCGCAAACCCCGGATGCGTCCGCCATTGCCACCAATATGGGCGCGCTTAGCTTCGCCGATCTAGACCGGGCGGTATCCCGATCCGCCAAATCGTTCCAGGACCAGGGGCTCGAAAGTGGCGATTGGGTGGGCATCTTGCTGGCCGCGCCGGTGCAAAATCTGGTGGCGTCCCTGGCTGTGGCCCGCCTCGGCGCCGGTCAGGTCCCGATTTACACCAGTGATAAGCCGGCGGCCGTCCGCCAGCTCTGCAAAAGCCTAAACATCGACTGGGTTATTTCCGATAGCACCGGTGCAAGCCCTTGGACCCGAACCCTGGCGCCGCCGCCGGGCGGGCTGGCCGCGCTGAAGGCGCTCCGGCCCATCGACTTTCCCATCGATAGTGACGGCGAAAGCCTGTTCACGGTAATGCGCACATCGGGCACGTCGGCGGGCAAGCCGAAATTGGGCTACCTCACCCAGGCCGCCGGGGTGGAGCGGATCAGCGTCCAAAACGATTTTGCGCCCGGCGATCGCTTCCTGCAGCTCCTGGGCGGCGAATATTACAGCGCCCGCCAGGATTATATCCGCTGCATTTCGGCGGGCGGCTGCGCCGTCTTTGACGAGACCGTCACCGTCAGAAACCTCGCCCGCCGAGCCGCCGATCTTGGTATCAATGTTCTGTGCGGCACGTTGGTGCATGCCAACCGGCTTTTAGAGATCGCGCCGGAAGCGACGCCGCTGCTGCCCGGCCTTCGCAATTTCAAGCTTTCCTCGAGCGCCATTCCCGAAGCGCTGCGCCCGCAAATTAGAAGCCGCTTGTCGCCTAACTTGCATATTTACTATTCCATGACCGAGGTTGGCCGGGTGTCCGTTTTGAGGCCTGAAATGGTGGGCCAGAGTGCCGGCAGCGTCGGTCCGCCAGGGCCCGGTATCGAAGTGGAGATCATCGGCGATGATGGCGCGGTCCTGACCGGCGGTGAAATCGGCAGGCTCAAGGTAAAGTCGGCGGCGATGATCGCGCGCTATCTGGGCGATGCGGAGGCTTTCGCAGGCGCCATCAGCGGCGGCTGGTTCCAGACCGAAGATATGGTTTCCATCAATGATGCGGGCGAATTGATCCACCATGGCCGCGCCGACGACGTGATGATCTATGACGGCATCAATATTTACCCGGCGGAAATCGAGAACGTGCTGCTGCGCCATGTCGATGTTATCGAGGCAGCCGCTTTTCCGATCCCCGGTGGAGCCCGAGGGCAAATGCCGGGCGCTGCGGTGGTCGTCCGTGCCGGGGCGCGGGCAATGGATCTGCAGGACCACTGTCACGAGATGTTGGGAGAGCGCGCGCCGGTGCAAATTTTGCGGCTGCGGGAATTGCCGAAAAATGCCGCCGGCAAGGTGGTCACATCCGAACTGACCGAATTGGCTCAAAACGCCGCCGCCGGGGGCGCCGGGCGATGATGGATGTATATGAGCCCAAGTTCGATCAGCCGGAATATACGAAGGACGCGCGCCGCTATTATCTGATCTGCTCCGCGCCCCGGACCGGCAGCAGCCATTTGTGCGAGCTGCTGATTGCCAGCGGCGTCATGGGCGTGCCAGCGGAATATTTCAACAATCGCTCGGGCATTCGTCGCATGACCAAGAATTTCGGCATCGGGCGAAACGGACATGTGCCCATGGAGCGCTATATCGAATTATTGAAAAAGCACCGAACCACGGCAAACGGTCTGTTCGGCGCCAAAATTCAGCATTGGCAGATCGGCAATCTCACCAAGGCGAAACTGATCTCCAAACATTTTCCGGGGGCCAAATTTATCCATCTGACGCGCGCCGATATTCTAGCGCAGATCGTATCCCATAACATCGCCGTTCGAACCGGCAACTGGAACTCCATGCAGGGCCACGAGGCGCTGGAACTTGACCGCCAATCCTTGCGCAAATCGGCGCAATTTATTTGCGAGGAACGCGCGGCCTGGGATTATTTTTTCGCCGCCAACCAGATCGATCCATTGCACATCCGCTACGAGGATCTGGAAACCGACCGAGATAGCGTCATCGCCAAGCTCTTCGATTTCGTTGGCGTTGAAACGGATTTTGACTTTTTGCAGCAGCCCACAGCCTTGAGGCGCCAGCGGAGCCAGATCAATGCCGATTGGATTGATGCGCTGAAGTCGGACGCCGGTTATTAGGACAGACCAGGGAAAGCCATCAGAGGTTGCGTCTCGTGCTTACGATCGAAGCTTTACACTGATCCGGATTACATCCGTGCAGTTTGCAAATCGGGGCCGTTGCCGATCTCGATTGATTATCGATCGGGTGGCTGTCTACAATGTCGGAGCATATTTGGGGAGACTGGTGAGTTGAATTTAGAGCTATCGGGCAAACGTGCCCTGGTAACCGGATCGAGCCTCGGCATTGGCCGTGCCATCGCCGCCGATCTGCTGCGCGAAGGCGCCGCCGTGATCATCAATGGCCGCGATGCGGACCGTTTGGCCGCTGCCGCTGAAGAATTGTCAGCCGCCGGCGATGTCACCGTCGCCGCCGCTGATTTGTCGGACGCCGCCGGCGCCGAATCCTTGTTGGATCAGATTGGCGCGCCCATCGATATTCTGGTCAACAATGTGGGCGTCTTTACCGTCAAGCCGTTCTTCGAAATCTCCGACGACGAATGGACCGATATGTTCCAGTTGAACGTGATGAGTGGCGTGCGCCTGGCCCGCGCGCTCATGCCGGCAATGCTGGAGGACGGCTGGGGGCGCATCATCTTCATCGGATCGGACCAAAGCGAAAAGCCCAACCCGGTGATGGCCCATTACGCTATGAGCAAAACCGCCCAGGTGTCGGTGGCCCGTAGCCTGGCCGAGTTGACCGTTGGCACGGGCGTTACGGTAAACTCAGTGCTGGCGGCGCCGACCTGGACCGATGGCGTCGAAGCCTTCATGAAACAGATGGCCGAGATCGAGGGCACCACCCCGGAAGCCATGAGCAAGGAATACTTCGCCGGCGGCGAGGGGCGTACATCGTTGCTGCAGCGCTGGGCAGAACCGCACGAAATCGCCAGCTTTGTGGCCTATCTCTGCTCGCCCAGGGCGTCGGCCATTAATGGCGCCGCGTTGCGTGCCGATGGCGGCATGGTGCGCTCTTTGTTCTAGAATTGCAGGCGAGATCAGTATTGAAATATAGGTATAATCCCTAGAATTAATACGGATTACCACATGGGGCCGCCCGGGCTTGCCGTAACCATTTGTAATGTAATCCGGATAGGCCGCTTCGATTGGTAGTTTGAAGCGCCGAAGCCGTCTGCCGGCGCAAACGCCGCGAGAATGAACAGGGTGGGCCAAATTTGAGCTCAGGGGATATCCGAAGACGTGGCTACTGATCGATCCCCGCTTGCGGGTGAATCAAAAAACAGCGACAAACCGATTTCCAGGCCAGAGGCCGCCTGGGAAACGGATTTGACGCGGGCATTCGAATATTCGCGAGATTGTATATTCCTCTGCGATGGCGGTCGGGTTGTGTATTTGAACCAGGCCGGTCGGGCCATGCTGCTGGCAGCGGATGATCAAGCCCTGGCTGGGCGGTCATTTTACGATTTCTTGACGCCCGATTGCGCGCCCGCCTATGCCGAATCCGATATTTTCGATGGCCGCCTGATTGGCGATACGCCGATCCCGCTCAAACTGAAAGCCGCCGATGGCGCTACTTTCAGTGCCGATGTCAGTTTTTTCGCGGGCGATGAATTTGGCAACCGCATGACCGTGATCAGTGTTCATGACATATCTGATCGGGTGCATTTGTCCGAAGACATCCACCGCTCCGAAAGCCGCTACCGGAAGCTGATCGACAATGCCCTCAACATGTCCTGCATTTGTAAGAGCAATGGCGATATCACCTTTATAAACCAAGCTGGAATTCTTCTTCTCGGCGGTCGGGGCGCGGATCAGTTTACCGGTCGCTCGCTGTTTGATTTTATCCACATTGATTACCGCGAGATCATGCGCGCCGCCCTCGAAAAAATTCTGTCCGACGAAGCCATGCAGTTGGTCAAGCTGGTGGCAATGGACGGCACGGTCTGGGATGTGCGCATGAATTTTATCGACTTCGACGATGGCCGCGAAAACCGGTTCATGGCCGAAGTGTTCAACGTGACTGAACAGAACCGGGCGGTTGCGGCCCTGCACAAGACCAACCTGGATTTGGAAAGACGCGCGCGCGAGCTATTCAAGGCCAAGGAAGCAGCCGAACTGGCGGACCGGGTCAAGGGCCATTTTGTGGCCAATATGAGCCACGAATTGCGCACGCCCCTGAACGCCATCGTCGGTTTTTCCGATCTCATGCGCTCGGAAGCATTCGGCGCCTTGGGCTCAGAACAATATAAGGATTATGTGCGCCTGATTCATAATTCCGGCGCCCATCTGTTGCGTATTATCAACGATATTCTGGAGCTTTCCAGTATCGAGACCGGTGAGCACAGCTTTAATGAGACCGAGGTCAATCTCGATAAGGCTATCGAGAATTGCCTGGAATTGATCGAAAACCGGGCCGGTAAAAAATCCATCACGCTGGAATTCGAGCGCGCCCGCGCATCGACCGTGGTGCTCGCCGACGACATCAAGATTCGCCAAGTGCTGATGAACTTGCTGGCCAACGCGGTCAAGTTTACCCCCGACGGCGGCACTGTTATCACCGGCTGCCGGCTGGACGAAGATAGCCAGGCCGTGATCTTCGTTACGGACACCGGCATCGGTATCGAGCCCGGTGATCTCGGACGCATCCTTGCGCCGTTCAATCAGGTGGAAAGTGACAGCCTGACGCGCAGCCACGAGGGCACCGGCCTTGGCCTGACCATCGCCAATTCCTTTGCCGAACTGCATGGCGGCTCGCTGGTAATAGAAAGTGTGCCCGGCGAAGGGACCACGGTTTCGCTGATCCTGCCGGCGCACCGCACAATCGCCGCCGATTAGAGCGGAACCGCTCTAAGCAGACCGCAAAGCGGCTTCCCGGCGCGCTACATAGGTGGTCGCCGAGATGATCATCACGCCGCCGACCCAGATCCAGACATCGGGAACTTCGGCGAAAAAGAAAAAGCCCAGGCCTGCGCCCCAGATCAGCCGGGTGAAGTTGATCGGCTCAAGGGCGCTGACATCGGCTAGTTGCAACGATTTCATCAGGGCGAAATGGCCGGCGCTCAAAAATGCGCCAATGACCGCCAGCCACAGATATTCCTGTGGCGTTGGCCATACCCAGACGAAACTGGCTGCCACCAACGCTGCCGGGATCATGAACGCCATCAGATACAGCACCGAGGTTATGCTGTTCTCGGTTGCCGACAGGGATTTGGCGAGCAGGCGCTGGATGGCCGAAAACACCACCGTGGCCAAGGCCAGCCAGACGCCGATGCTGATCTCCTGAAAGCCAGGCCGAATGATCACCAGCCCGCCCAACGCGCCGAGGCCAAGGGCGAACCAGCGCCTGGGTCCGACGCTTTCGCGCAAAAATACGATAGCGCCGGCGGTCACCAGCAAGGGCGCCAACAGATTGAGCGCCGTCGCATCGGCCAGCGGCATCAAGGTAAGCGCGGTGAACCAGGTCAGGATGGCGATGGAGTTGATCAGCCCGCGCAACATATGGGTGCCCAGGCGTCTTGTGTGAAAGATGCCCGTTCCGTGCCGGAGCAGTGATGGCAGCAACACCAAAAATCCAAAGGTAACGCCGAAAAAGGTGATTTCCACGGCGTGAATACGCTCCGCCACCTGGCGCACGATGACCCACATGATGGCCAGCAGCCCGGAAAACAAGGCCGCGTAAAAGACCGCCAGCATCCCGTTGGCGCGCTGGTGCGCGCTGGTCTCCGTTTCGATTGTCACGAGGGGTATTCCTGAATTTCAGCGTCCGCCATTATCCCCGCCAGTACGGGAATAGGCCACAAATAAAATCCGGCCCATACAGGGCCGGAGGGGGAGGGGAGGTCTTTAGGAGGAGGATCATTTTGCCGGGGGGTCCAGTCCCGTGTGATCTTGGGGAGATATTAGCGGGGCCAGCGCAAAAGGTATGTGATGCGCATCACACATGGATAACTAAATTAAAAAACACCTCAGATGGTGAAGATTTTCCCCGGATTCATGATGTTATTCGGATCCAGCGCGATCTTGACGGTGCGCATCACATCCAACGCCTCGCCATGTTCCAAATCCATATAGGCCATTTTGCCCTGGCCGACGCCGTGCTCGCCGGTGGAGGTGCCGCCCATTGCAATGGCCCGCTCCACCAGTTTCTTGTTGATCCGGTTGGCGATGATCAAATCGCCTTCACGGTCATCGGGGCCGATCAGAAACGCCACGTGGAAGTTGCCGTCGCCCACATGGCCGACGATGGGCGCAACGACGCCCTCCGCGTCGATATCTTTGCGCGTCTCCAATACGCATTCGGCGAGGCGCGAAATGGGGACGCAGACATCGGTGGCCATGGCCTGGCTGCCGGGGCGCAAGGCAACGCAGGCAAAGGCCACATCGTGGCGCGCCTGCCACAGGCGCCGGCTTTCTTCGGCGTCGGTGGTCCATTGGAAATCGCCGCCGCCAAACTCGTCGCATATCTCGCCCATGCGTGTCGTCTGTTCGGTGACGCCGCTTGTCGAGCCGTGAAATTCCAAGAACAACGTGGGCTTGAGGCCGTAATTGAGCTTGGAATAGCGATTGATGGCGTCCATCTGAACCTCGTCGATAAATTCGATGCGGGCGATGGGGATGCCCCACTGGATGGTGGCGATCACCGCATTGACGGCGCCTTCCATGTCATCGAACTGGACCACCGCCGAAGAGATGGCTTCCGGGATGCCGTAGAGCCGGAGCGTGATCGCCGTGATCACGCCGAGGGTACCTTCGGAGCCGACGAAAAGCCGCGTCAGGTCATACCCGGCGGCCGATTTCCTGGCGCGCCCGCCGGTATGGATAACGCGCCCGTCGGCGAGCACGACGCGCAGGCCCAGCACGTTCTCCCGCATGGTGCCGTAGCGCACCGCGTTGGTGCCCGACGCCCGCGTCGCCGCCATGCCGCCGATCGAAGCATCGGCGCCGGGATCGACCGGGAAGAACAGGCCGGTATCGCGCAAATGCTCGTTCAACTGCTTGCGTGTGACGCCGGGCTCGACGGTGACGTCCATATCCTCGGCGTTGACGGAGAGGATACTGTTCATTTCGGCTGTGTTGATGCAGACGCCGCCTTCCAGCGCCGCCAATTGGCCTTCGATGGAGGTGCCGGTTCCATAGGCGATAACCGGCGCGCTATATTTGGCGGCGGCGGCGACGATGTCGGCGACCTCGGCCTCGGTTTTGGCCATCACCACCACGTCGGCGGGCCTTATATCGTGGAACGAAAAGCCTTGCGCGTGCTGTTCGCGTACCGCCAAGGAGGTAGAAGCGCGCTCCCCATAGCTCGCCTTCAATTGGGCGATCAATGCGCCCAAGTCCGCTTGATTTGTGCGCGGGCGGGCGCCATCTCCGTCAGCAGCCATTGTCGTCTCCTTAAGGTTTCAGCCGGGTATATTAGCGCCGCCAAGGCCCGGCTGAAATCGTTAAGTCGAGAAAAGGTGATTGGCGGGCCTGGCGCGCCGCCTCTATTTTGTATCCATGACTATAGAATTCCAGGAGACAATCCATTGACCTTTAAAAATCTGATGAAGGGCATTTTTTTCGGCGGCGTCACCGCCGTTCTGTTCATTGTTCTCACCGGCCTGTTCCAGCCCGGGCTTAACGCCAACACTGAGATCAATGTCACTTCCGGCGAGGTTGCCATCCACGGCTACGATACGGTCGCCTATTTCACCGAGAAAAAAGCGGTTAAGGGCACGGCAGAGATCATGCATCGCTGGAAAGGCGCCACCTGGCAGTTTGCCAGCGCTGCCAACCGCGACATGTTTGCGGCCAATCCAGGGAAATATGCGCCTCAATATGGCGGCTACTGAGCCTGGGGCATCGCGCACGGATACGCAGACGACATTGATCCGGACGCTTTTGTCATCGTGAATGACAAGCTCTATTTAAATCTGACCCGCGGCATCAACCGGGCCTGGATAAACGCCGGCAAGCGCGGCATCCGCTCGGGCGACAAAGAATGGCCCGATATCGTCGGCAAGTTGGCCAAGAAGGGCGATTACTGGAACGATTGAACGCGGCCCCTGCCGTTAGGGCGCCGGTTTCGGCAGCCGGGGCCCGTAAAGTTCCTTGAGCCGGGTCTTCTGGATTTTCCCCATTTGGTTTTTCGGCAATTCCGGTACCACCAGAAACCTGTGGGGAATCTTGTGATTGGCGATCAGCTTAGCACAGAAGCGCCGCAATTCCCGTTCAGAAAGCGCCCGGTTTGCGACCAGGCAGGCGACGGCGGCCTCGCCGTGGGGCGGGAACGGCCAGCCGAATACGGCGGCCTCGGTGATATCCGGGTGAGACAATAGGACCGCCTCCACCTCGATGGGATAGAACTTGACGCCGGCATTGTTGATCATGTCGTCGGCCCGGCCCTTGTAAAACACAGTGCCTTCGCCGTTCATGCTGGCCAGGTCGCCAGGATAGAACCAGCCATCCTGAAAGGCGGCGACGGCGGCTTCGGGGGCATTCAGATAATTGGTAACGAAGCCGGGCCCGCGAAATCGGAGCTGGCCAATCTCGCCCGTCGGCACTGGGGCGTCATCGGCATCAACGATGCCGGCTTCGACGCCATCTACGGCGCGGCCGAGGGCGCCTGGATAAGCGTCCTGATCGACCGGGCTGGCGCGCATCAACACGCCGGTCTCGTTGGTGCCGAACAACTCCACCGTGTTGGCACACAACCGTTCACGCGCCAGGCCGCGCTGCTCGGCCGTCACCGGCGCCGTGGTTACCGACAACAGCCGCAAATCCGGAAACAAAAGCCCCTTGCCGGCGGCGTGGTCTAGCAGCGGGCCGAGATGCGCCGGCGTCAGTTTCAGATAGGTTATGCGCCCGTCCTGCACCTGGGCGGTAAATTCCTCCATGCCCCGGTATCGGGGTATGACCACGGTGCCGCCCGCATGCAGCATGGTCAGGCTCATGGAGCGCCCGCCATGGAAGGCCATGCCGATGAGCGATAAGTTGCGATCCACCGGGCTCAAGCCCTGGCACTGGGCATAGCGGCGTGACCATTCGATGGTCTGGGCGTGGGAGCGGAGGAAAAATTTGGCCGCACCGGTGGTGGCCGAGGTTTGGACCAGCAGCAACGGATCATCATCGTTTATATTGGCGGGCACGAACGGACACGCCGGCACTGCCGTCAAATCGGCCAACCTCAGCCGCTGCAATCCCGCCATCCAGGCGGCGCCGGTTTCGGCAATGACCGCCTTTACGGTTAGCGTCTCTAAGCTGGCGGCGATACCGGCCTTGGACGCGGCGGGGCTCAAGGAATAGATGACGGCGCCAGCGCGGGCCAATGCGCACAATATAATCAGGTGATCGGCGCCATCGGGCAGCATGACCGCGACCATATCGCCCGGCCCGATGCCGGCGGCCTGCAGATTGGCAGCGGCGGCGTTGCAGGCGGTGTCCAGATCAACGTAGCTGATCACGCGCCCGCCATCTTCAATGGCCGCGTGTCCAGGCCGCGCCTGGGCATGCCCTGTATGGAAGTCAGTGATGTTCATGGCGCCCGCATTGTTGTGGTTTTTGCGCCGACCGGCAACGCTTTGGCTTTCCGGGGACGAAGACGGTTAACCTTGCGTTAATTCTTTTGCGGCAAAAGGGACAAAACCATCTACCAGGGAAATTATCGCATGGAATTCGTTGTTATACTCACAGTCATGATAATCGGCCTCACAGCCTGCGTATATATCGTCGAATAATTTTCGTCGTTTTCTCCTAAATTTTGTCCGTTTTTGCTCTGCAACACTTGCGCAGCAATTCCAGCGGGCTATATCAGTATTGGAAGCGGGTGCCGAATGCGGGCCCATATTCCATCTTTGTAGCCCGAGCCCGGCCATTTTGGCGGGTTCATATACCCATATCGCTTTTTAGGAGGATATGTCATGCGTACATACGATTTCTCACCCCTTTTTCGTTATTCCGTTGGATTTGACCGTATCGAGCGTATGCTCGGCACGGCGTCCGAGCGCGCCGATCAAACGCCCGGTTATCCGCCCTACAACATCGAAACCGTCGACCAGGACGCCTATCGGATCACCATGGCGGTGGCCGGTTTTCGCGAACAGGATCTGGACATCCAGATCAAGGAAAATGCCCTTAGCGTTGCCGGCAACATCACCGATGGCGAAGGCGGTGGTAAATTCCTGCACCGGGGCATTGCGGCACGCTCTTTCACGCGGGCTTTCGATCTGGCTGATCACGTCAAGGTTGCGGGCGCCAATCTGGACAATGGATTGCTGACCATCGATCTGGTGCGCGAATTGCCCGAAGCCTTGCAGCCGAGGCGCATCGCGATCAACAAAGGCCCCGCCGAGACCCTCGTCGGCAAGGCCCGGAAAATCCTCGGCCAAGACGACAAACAAGCTGCCTAGGGCTGAATAAAACCATCAAATCGGGGCGCGCTCTTGGATAGGGCGCGCCCTTTTTGTTTCCGGCAATTGTAATTTGGGTGCAACCACGGCTATTCTCAGGCCGCTACGGGTCTTTGAGGGAGCCAACCTATGCGATTGTGGATGCTTTTGGGGCTGATCATTTTGTGGCCGGGTGCGCTGGCGGCGCAAACCACCGATGCCGCCGATCCTAACAGCGAGTACAAAAAAACCGAGGAATTCATCAACAAAACCCAGTCCAAGATTGATCGGGTGCGCGGCGAAACCGAAGCCCGCGCCAAGGAGATCGAGGCTCTGGCCACCCGCGTCGGCGATATCATCTCGGCCATGTCGAGCCAGGGCGAGGACAACACCAATCTAATTTCGGAAATCTCGGTGCTCTACGAGTTGCTGACCATCGAGCGCCAGACCACCACCGGGCTTCGCGGTGATATCGACGGGCTGAACAAATCGCTACTCACAAGGAATGCCGAGCACAAGGCGGCCGAGGCGGCGTTAAAGAAACAGCATGAAGAAGACATCGAGGCGGCGGCCAAGCGCGAGGCGCGGCTGGCCAGGGACGTAGTACGCGCCCAGGATATTACCGCCGCGGCGCAAAGAAATCTGTCGGCCTCCGAAAAGAAATTGGGCTCGGCCCTGGGCACCATCGCCGGTCACGCCAAGACAAACCGGGTGCTGGCGTCTGACGTCCGCTCCATGCGCCAGCAGGTCAGCCGCCTGAAAAATGAAATTCAAATGATCAAACGCCGCCGCACGACGAAGCTGCCCCGGCGGCCGACGCCGAACGCCAAATAATTCTATTTTATGCTCAGGATTTTTGTTTGCGGCGCAAGGAAGGCGCCGCTTCGGCCGCCATCATCTTGGCCCGCATCATCTTGTTGAAGGCGCGCAAACGCTCTTCGATGGTGTTCTCGATGGACAGGTAAAGCTCCGTCTCGCCGGTTGCCGCATTGCGCAATTCCGACGCGCGGGTTCTTTCCGCCCTTTCGATCAAATCGGCAAGATTTGGTTTCGCCACGTCGCACCTTCACGTTTTGATGAGCCTGACTATAAGCCCTATGATTTGGTTGAACAATGGGCGGCGGTCTGGTTCACTGCCGGCGGCCTCAGGGCCGCTAGCAATCCAAAACCATACTGGAAAAACACATGGCGGATAAACTTAAAACTGGCGACAGCTTCCCTACCATGAGCTTCGATCTGGTGGGCGGCGGCTCCTCCACGGTGCCGGCCGATTTGGGTGATGGTTATAAGATCATCCTTTTTTACCGGGGTCACTGGTGACCTTACTGCCGTCGGCAGTTAGCCGGCTTTGAACAAAATGCCGAGGCGCTTGGCGGAATGGGCGTGCAATTGATCGCCATCAGCGTCGATCCCGAAGACAAGGCGCAAGAAGTGGCGGACACGGTTTCGTTCCCCGTCGCCCACAGCGTTTCGCGCGAAACCACCGATAGCATCGATAGCTGGTGGGACGACAACCGGGGCTTTGTTCAGCCTTCGGAATTCATCCTCAACGGCGACAACAAGGTTGTCTTCGCTTCTTACAGCGCCGGCCCCGCCGGCCGTCTGGACGCCGAAGACGCGATCAAGATGATCGGCTATATGGAAGCGCAAAAGAAATAAAATTGAAGATCAAAAGTGCCGCCGGAGCAAAACCTTTAAACGGTTTCCGGCGGCGTTTTTTATGGCCTGGTTCGTGTCATACCTGTTCGCCGTCGGCGGATAATTCGGGCGCCGGCACGGCTATCCCGGCGCCCTCCAGCAACGTGATATCGGCGCCCTTGAGCGCCTCCAGCAGCGCCAGATTGACCCGGTAGCGGTTCTGGAAATAGTGATTGCCCGGCACCCAGTACCGGAGCCCCAAGATAACCCCGCCATAGGTGAAATCGTGGATGCCGATCTGTGGCGGAGGCGCGTCGGTTACCGCTTCATCGCCATTCAGGGTCGCGCGCAGGGCTTCGATGGCGGCGCCCGCGTCTTCGCCGTAGCCGATGGCAATGCGCGTCTCGACAATGCGGCTGTCTTTCGAATTGACGATCACCTGGCCGACGATTTCCTTGTTGGGGATGGTGATCCGCTCGCCATCCTCGCCGGTCAACACGGTAGCCGCCAGGGTGATGTCCTGGACGACGCCCGATACCTTGCCGATGGTGATCGAATTGCCGGCCGCAAACTGACGGCCCATCAGGATCGCGAAGCCGGCCCCGTAATTGGACAAAGGCCCCTGCAAGGCCAGGGTGGCGCCAAACGCCGAGGCGCCGGCCAGTGCGATCAGCGGCGCCGTCGAGACGCCAAAATTGCCCAGCGTAATCACCGCCACGAAGGCGACAATCACCAGCTTGACGATATTGCCGATGAACCGGGCCAGGGATGGATCGATGGCTTTGCCGGTGGCCAGGGACGCGGTTCTGCGCCCGGACCAGCCGGCGACTTTCAATCCGACAAACAGAAACAACAAGGCGCCCAGGATTTGAAATCCGTAGGACACGGAAAATTCTAGCAAGACGTCGAGGACTTTGCTGACTGACTGAATTTGCTCTTCCATTGCTTAGTGCACCTGGCTAGCTTCGGTATGCGGTACCGCTGCGGCGTCGCCGACGCTCAATTGCAGGTCCCAGCCGGCCCGGTCGGCGGCGGTCTGCATGATATGGCAAACCGCGTGCAGCATATCTTCGTTCAGTTGCAGATTGACCGCTTTGCCTTCCGCCGTCACGAAGGTCAGGCGGATGGTGGTTTCATTGACTTGGCTGATCTGCGTGGCGACGGCCAACAGCGGCGTCACTGATTCCGGCGCCGGCTTGGTATCGGTATCGCGCTTTTGCTTGAAGTTGCTGGATTGCACGGCTTGCTGATGCTGCATGGACATCATCGCCTGCTTCACCTGAGGGCGCGGCTGTTCGGTAACCTCGGGCTTAGCCTCGAAGGATTTTACCGCCACCCCCCACAGATTGCGCACCAGCCGCCGCGTCAGCCAGACCCGGTATTCGAGCTTATCCTGGGTGTTGACGCGAAACAGGATGCGATCCTGTGCCGGGACATATTCCGCCGTCATCTGGTGCAGGCTGTCGGCCATTGAGGTTCCATCTGTTGATAAGGGGTTGTGCTACAACTCTGGCGGCGGCGGAACCAGATGTAAAGAATTTCCTGTGCGCCGGACCCTACCGGCACCAGCGCCGCCAGACATCCCGGTAGGCGGCCTCCATCTTGGCGGCGAAGCCGGGGCCGTCCATCAAGGGAGAGGCTTTAAGGGTGCCGCGAACACTGTTTCGAAATGCCGCCAGCCGTTCCGGTGCGCCCGCCAGCGCCGCCGCCAATTGCCCATAGCTTTCCGCCGTTTCCGGTATCTCCAGCCCAAGCCCGGCATGGGCCAGGAGGCTGGCGCCGACGCGCGCCGAATGGCGCTGACCGGCCAGGGTTACCACCGGCAATCCCATCCACAGGGCTTCGAGCGTGGTGGTGGTGCCGTTATAGGGAAAGGTGTCGAGGGCGATATCGGCGCGCCCATAGACGCTTAACGGGCTCTGGTCCCGGGGCACCCAGGCCAGGGTTTCGATGCGGCTTGTAGCCACGCCCTCGGCCGCGAACGCCGCCAACAAACGATCCCGAACCGGTGCCTGTTCCAGCCCCCGTCCCTTGAGCAGCAGCCGCGAATTGGGCACGGCGGTAAGCGTCGCCGCCCAAACCTTGATCACGGCCTGGTTGATCTTGGCCGGGTTGTTGAACGAGGCGAAGGTGATATGACCGTTGGTTTGCATCGGCGGCGGCGCTACATCGGGTGCTTGGGCCGGCGGCTGATAACAATGAAAGCCGCCTTGCAGCCGGATCAGGGTTTCGCTGTGCAAGCGGTCGGCGGCGCCTTCGGGATCGGCGATTTCGTCGCTTATCCGGTAATCCATGGCCGCCATGCCGGTGGTGGCGGCATAGCCGAGCCAGGTGATCTGCACCGGCGCCGGGCGCTTGGCGAACACCCCAAGCCGTCCGCCCCGGCTGTAGCCGGCCAGATCGACCAGAATATCGATGTTGTCGGCGGCCACCATCCCGGCGGCGATTTGGTCATCGGTGCCTTGCAGCTCCCGCCAATGATCGACCGTTGCGCGCAAGGTCTCGGTGACATCATCGCTGCGCGCGTGGTTGGCATAGGCGAAAACCTCAAACGCGCCTTTGTCGTGGTTGGTAAATAGCGGCGCTAAAAAATAGGCGCAGGAATGGGTGCGGAAATCGGGCGACACATAGCCGATGCGAAGCCGCCGCTCCGGCTCGGCTCCATTTTCGAATGTCGCGTTCGGGGTTCCGGCGGCGGCCCATTTCTGGTGCTCTTCGAACAGCCGGGCCTCATCGGCGTCTTCATCATAAATCAGGTTCATCAAATGATTGCCACGTGCACTGGCGCTATTGGGATCGATCTCAAGGGCGCGGCGGAATGCGGCGCGCGCCTCGGGTCCGCGCCAAAGATTGTTGAGGGCATTGCCCAGATTGTAATGCCCGGTGGCGTAATCGGGATTGATTTGCAGCGCGCGCCGGTGCGCCGCTTCGGCTTCGGTTAACTGCCCGGTGGAGCCAAGCGCTGTGCCGAGATTGGTCCAGGCCACGAATAGTCCTGCATCAGATTCGGTGGCAAGGCGCGCGGCAGCCACCGCCTCGCCCGACCGACCGAGGGTCTCCAGCACCGCCGACTTGGCGGTTAGGCTACGGGCGTCGCCGGGATCAATTCCCAAGGCGATCTCCAGCGCCTGCAACGCTTCGGCCGGTTTTCCACCCTGGCCGAGCACCGTGCCGAGGGAATAGGCGGCGTCAAAATTATCCGGCGCCAATTCCAGCGCGCGGCGGTAGCATGCGGCGGCGCCCGTATCATCCTTCATCGCCGTCCGGACGGTACCGAGATTGTAATGAAAGGTGGCGCGCGCTTCGTCGATTTGGATGGCGCGTCCGATCAAATCGGCGGCGGCTGCCACATCGCCTCGCTGATGGGAGATAAGCCCAAGAAAATGCAAGGCGTCCTGGTTGCCGGGTTCCTGGTCCAGCACTTGGCGGTATTTTTGTTCGGCCTGATCCAGCTTGCCCGCCTGATGCAGATCCAAGCCTTCGTTCAATATTTCGCCTAAATCCATTATTCGCCGCTCAAGTGCAGGACCAGCTGGCGCCGGTGTGCGGCGATCCGGTGTTCAAACAGATAGATGCCCTGCCAGGTGCCGAGCAGGGGAGCGGCGCCGGCAACCGGGATATTGATCGCAACATCGGTGAGCGCCGCTTTGATATGGGCGGGCATATCGTCGGCGCCTTCCGAGCGGTGCCGGTAGAGGGATAAATCCTCGGGCACGGTGTTTTTAAAAAACGCCTCCAAGTCCGTCATCACGTCGGGATCGGCATTCTCCTGGATAACCAGGGAGGCCGAGGTATGCCGGCAATAGATAGTCAGCATACCGGTATCGATACCCTGGACCGCCGTCCATTCGTTCACCTGATTGGTGATTTCATAGAGCCCCTGACCCCGGGTTTCCAGCTCGATGGTGTGTTGCGCCTGTTTCATACCTGCCAAATTTACGCAATTGGGCCCCTTGCGCGCCAACCCAAAATTCCCTTATATTAGAACAATAAAGGAACATTAAATGAACAATTATGGTTTATCGTCGATTTCGCCGACGCCGGGGCCGTTGGAAGCTGACGACATCACACGCGGCGTCTGCCGCTATTTGCGCGATCTGGGTTACAGCGCGCTGACCGAGTTCAAGCTGAAGACCAACCGGCGGGTGGATGTAATCGGCCTCGACAAGGGCGGGCGCTTTTTGGTGGCGGAGGTAAAATCCTCGGTAGCCGATTTCCGCGCCGACGATAAATGGCCCGAATACCAGCCCTTTGCCGATCATCTCTATTTCGCCGTCGCCAACGGCTTTCCGGTAGAAATACTGCCCCCCGCCTGCGGTATCATCATCGCCGATTTCTATAACGCGGTGATTTACCGGGAAGCGCCCTTGAAGAAAGTGCACGCAACCCGGCGGCGCTCGCAAACCTTGCGTTTCGCCAAGACAGCCGCCGATAGATTGGGCCGCGTCAAGGACCCGCGTATTTAGCTGTTGGCGGCGCGTTCCCTCGCCAGCAGTTCGCGCTTGCGCTCCAACCCCCAGCGATAGCCGCGCAGATCGCCGCCGCCGCCGATGACCCGGTGGCAAGGCACGGTAACGGCGGCCGGGTTGGAGGCGCAGGCGCGGGCCACCGCGCGGGCGCCGGTGGGAGTGTCGAGGGCCGCCGCGATCTCGCCATAGCTACGGGTCTCGCCGGCCGGGATGGTGCGCAAGAAATTCCACACCTTGGCCTGAAACGCCGTCGCCCGGACATCCAGGGGAAGTTGTGCCGCCGGCGCGCCCGCGCCCTGCAACTGACGGCGAAGGACGCTCACCAGTTCCGCCAAGGCTTGATCGTCGCGGTGGATTTGGGCGCGCGGAAATTCTTCTTCTAATTCGGCCACCGGCTGGGATTTGTCATCAGCGAGGACGATTTTGCAGACCCCGTGCCGGGTCGCCGCCAGCAACAGATAGCCAAGATCGGTGCGTTCCAGTGCATAGGTGATGTCGGCGCCCTTGCCGCCCTTGCCATAGCTGGCCGGAGTCATGCCGAGGCGCGGCTTGGCGGTCTCGTACAGCCCCCTCGATGATCCGAAGCCGGCCTCGTAGAGTGCCTCGGCCACATTGCCGCCGGCGCGCACCGCCAGTTTGAACCGTTCCAGCCGCGTTGCCTCGGCAAATTCGCGGGGGCTTATGCCCAGCACTTTTTTGAACACCCGTTGCATGTACGACGGGCTTAAATTCACCGCCGCGCCCAATTCCGCCAGGCTGGGGACACCTTCGTCAAATCCTTCGATGGTCAGGCAGACGCGCCGGGCGAGATCGATGGCGGGGGAGATGTGATCGCTTACCATTTTATCCATGGATAACAATATGCCGCCATGCGAGGCCGTATTCTATCCGATCCTTGCGCCTTCATCCGATGCGCTGCAGGCGCTGGGCGTTGGCGTTCAGCCAGCGCCTTGCTTGCGTGGCATCGACGCCAAGCTCATCCACCAACGCCCAAAAATTCGGGCCGTGATTGGGGTGGCGAAGATGCGCCACTTCGTGCGCCACCACATAATCCATGATCCAGTCCGGCGCCATTACCAGCCGCCAGGAAAAGTTAAGATTGCCGGCGGCCGAACAGGAACCCCAGCGGGAAGAAGTATCGCGCACCGTGATGCGGCCTATCCGCTTGCCGATGCGCGCCGCCAGCGGGTGGGCGCGGGCGGCGATCTCGGTGCGGGCCTCGCCGCGCAGCCAATCGCCAAGCCGGCGCGCCAAATGCTCGATCCGCCCCGGCACCCGGATCTCGCTATCCTCTTTGATCACTCCGCCGCGCCTTTCGGGCGCGTGGCGGACTATGTGCGGTGTATCGAACAGTGGCACAGCAGCGCCATCGGCAAAGTGGATGTGCGCCGGTAACGCATCCAGACGCGCCGCCACCCAGTCTTCGCGTGCGGCCAGCAATTCCATGGCGTCTTTTTCAGCCGCCCATTTGGGCATGGTAAGCACAACCCCGCCGGTACCGGTATCGATGCGCAGGATAATGCGCCGGGCCGAGGCGTTGGTGCGAATGCGCAACGGAACATCGCGCCCGGCTATTGCGATTTGGCGGGTCTCGTTCACTGGTAGCCGTCTTCCGGCCAATGGACGATATGGTCTTCCAGATCGCCAGCGCGGCGCTCAGGCACGGCGCGGCCGCGTACCGAGACGCGTTCTTTATGGACATCCTCGCGGTCGCCCGAAACCAGATGGTGCCACCAATAAAGCTCCTTGCCCTCGTTGATCAGCCGGTAGGCGCAGGTGGGCGGCAGCCAGCGCAATACGTTGAGATTGGTGGGCATCAATTCGATGCAATCGGGCACCACAAACGTCCGCTCGACATAATTCTCACAACGGCAGGCGCCGATATTCAAAAGCCGGCAGGCCACATCGGTGTAGGAAAGATCGCCGCTGTCCTGATCTTCAAGCTTATGCAGGCAACATTTGGCGCAGCCATCGCAGAGGGAATCCCACTCCTGCAACGACATCTCGCTCAGCTTCTTGGTTTTCCAAAATGGAAGGGTTTCGTCCGCCATATCAATTACTGCACTCCCGAGACCACCAAGACCGGTGGCGAGTTTACAATCTTCGCAGACGAGAATCTAAAGGTGTTTTTTTATTTTCGCCAGCACTGCGTCGGCTTTGGCTGAGTGGCGGACAAAGGTTTTGAACTTTCCCTCCGGCCCCATGAGGTACGAGACCGAGGAATGATCGACCAGATAATCATCCTTGTTCGCGTCTTTGTTTGGATCTTTGTAGGTGGAATCGGGCTGCTGGTCCGGATCCTGGTGGATTTGCGAATAGATGCGGAAGGTGCGTTTGGCCGCCGTCACCTGGGCGGCGGTTCCGGTCAGCCCGATAAAGGATTTGTGAAAGTTGGAGAGATATTCCTTGATCACCTTCGGGGAATCCCGCCTTGGATCCACCGAAACGAACACCGGGCGGATTTTATCCGCGTCCTTGCCCATCTTGTCCAAAACCTCGGTCAGCGTGTTGAGGGTCAGGGGGCAGACATCGGGGCAGTTGGTGTAGCCGAAAAACACCAGCATATGGCGTCCGGCGAAATCTTTTTCCGATACCGTATTGCCGTTGTGATCGACCAGCGTGAAAGCGCCGCCGATAGACGGCGTGCCGGACGAGCCTTGTTCCACCGGCTTGCCGGCGCGGGCCAGGCGCTGATCGTTAAATACGAAATTGCGCAACCCCAACCCCAAGGCCACCACCAGGACGGCGACGCCGAAATACAAATAGACGCTACGAATTGGCATGCTTGCTCCAAGCCGAAATACAATTCAAACCCCGTTTATAAGCCCTGTTTATAAGCCAAGTGGCGGTGCGATCAATACACTCATCCTAACGATCCGGTGAAGGCCTGATCGGCTGCCCGGTTGACGCCATTCCGGCATGCAAGCATTCTGGGCCTATGTTTTTGTTCGCCATCACCAACGCCAACGCGGCCTTCGATCCGCTGATCCTTCTTCTATTGGCGCTGCTCATCGATATCGGCACCGGCGGTATCGTCAACCGCTGGCGGCTGGTCTGGCATCCGGTGAACCTGATGGTGCGCCTGACCGGCTGGTTTGACCGCAAGCTGAACCGGGAACATCGCCCGGAAATGGACCGCGCCATGCGCGGCCTGGTGGCGACGCTGCTGCTTTTGGCCATCGCTGCCGGATTTGCCTGGGCCGTCTCCTGGGCCACCCAGACCCTGCCCTTGATGTGGATTTTCGAAACCGTCCTCATTCTGTTTTTGCTCGATCAGCGCGCCGTGCATGCCAGGGTGCGCCGCGCCGCCAAGGCAATCTCCGCCAACAACACCGAGGCGGCGCGCCTGGAAATAGCACCGCTGGTATCGGGACAAGGCGCACCCATGGATGTCCACGCCGTCGCCCGCGCCGGCATCGAAGGCTGCGGGCGGGCCCTGGCGGCTGGCGTCGTGGGCCCGGTCTTCTGGTATGTCTTGTTCGGCTTTCCCGGACTTTTGGTGTTCAAGCTATTGTCGGTCATGGATCAGGTTGTCGGCCACAAGACCGCCGTGCATCGGGCCTTCGGCTTCACCGCCGCCCGCACCAACGATATCTTGTTGTATATTCCCGCCCGCCTGGCCGGAATTTTGGTACCCCTCGCATCCTTGTTTGTGCCGACCACCAATCCCAAGGCGGCGTTTCGCGTCATGGCGCGCGATGCCGGCAAATACCGCTCCACCAATTTCGGCTGGCCGGTGGGCGCTATGGCCGGCGCTCTCGGCGTGTCTCTGGGCGGCAGCCGGGCAAATAGCGGCGGCGAGAAGTGGCTGGGCGCCGGCTCGGCCCGGGCCAGTGGCCTTGATATGCGGCGCGGCCTTTATATCTTCGCAGTCGCCTGCCTGATCAACGGCGCCTGGCTGGCGGCGCTGATTGTGCTGCGCCTTCTGGGTGGGGGAGGCGGGTGAACGAGGCTGCCCAAATTCGCAAGCGCTCCATCTTGATCGCCGGCCATTCCACCAGCGTATCCCTGGAAGACGCCTTCTGGGCGGAACTGAAATCCATCGCCGCGGCGCGCGGCCAATCGCTCAATCAGTTGGCCGAGGAAATTGATCGCGACCGCAGCGGCAATCTTTCCAGCGCGCTCCGCGTGTTCGTGCTATCGGAATTGCGGCGCTAGAGCGGTTCCGGATGAAAATGAACCATTTGACCGGGATGATTTTGTCCCCACCTTTGTCCCAAGTGCGCTAGGAGCGCGCTGCATGGCGATGCATTGGCATCGGCAAAGGTGTGCGACGACGTCCACGGGTCAAAAGCACCCGGCCTCCGGTGGGTCAAATCGGCTCCTAAGGCGGCGCCCCGGCGCTTGCCCGATGCGAAGGCATCGCGCTGCGCACCGCGCCTTGCCTTAAAAACCGATGGGGCTGACCCAGATAACTACCTTAGATAACGTTTAACCCATTGTCTTATCGCCAATAATTGGGCTGACGGGTCACTGTTGTTAAAACGCCACTCGCACTCCTTCAAATATAGTCCGAATTGCGC
>Ga0233433_10000519_pt1 | contig 41412 bp, 26 predicted proteins | sample SI_122_August201_5_FD_179868 | JGI IMG/M metagenome (GOLD analysis project Ga0233433, IMG submission 179868) | Seawater microbial communities from Saanich Inlet, British Columbia, Canada - SI_122_August2016_100_MG | ecosystem: Environmental > Aquatic > Marine > Inlet | place: Canada: British...
GAGTAACCCAAATCCAGGGTGAACGTGTCGCCAAGGAAATTGAGGTACTGCACGTAGAGCGGTTTGTCGAGGCCGAATTTGACCTGATAGGCCTTGACCATCGCTTCAATGCCGTCTTGGCGCAATCCACCGCTGGCGGCTAGCTGGCCGAGCTTTTCGCGAATGGGATCACGGCCCGTACCTAGACGCGGAACAAAAAAATTAACGCTTGCTGCCGCCCAGACCACAATGAGGAAGAGGGCAACGCGTTTTACTGTGTAATTCCAGGACATTAAGGTCTTATTGGTGAAGTTTGGAAGACGTAAAAGAACGCCTAAAATACAACAGATGTCAAACTTGATCGTCAGATATCAAACTTGATTATTTGACTTCGGTGGGGTCCGTTTCTCTTAGATCTCTCACCGCATATCCGTCATTCTGGCGCACGACCAGCAATCGATTCGACGGCAGATCGGCGATTCGCGTCACACCGCCGTCAGGCCACGTGACCTCCACCTGTTCGACGCGCCCATTTTTGGGCAGGCCAAAATAAAGCCGGGTATCGTTGTGCCCCAAATAGCTCGACGCCCCGTTGACCGTGCGTGTCTGTGTACGTCCACCCGTCGTCAACCGCACCTGTGCGCCCAACCCGTCCCGATTGGCTCCCGCGCCCTGCAATTGCACCGCCAAATAATTCCCCAAGGCCCCATCATTGCGCAAAAGCGTCGGACTGTCGTCGATATTCGTTATATATAAATCTAGATCGCCGTCCTGATCGTAATCTCCGCTGATCGTCCCTCTGCTCGATTTTTCCACCGTCAAACCGGGGCCACCATCAACGGCGGCAAACACGCCGGCGCCCGAATTAACAAAGAGTTGGTTGCGTTGGCCATAGCGCCCCCCGGCCGACGTCTCATCGACTTGCGGGTAAACGTGGCCATTGGCCGCGAAGAGATCGAGATCGCCGTCGAGGTCGAAGTCGAAGAAGCGCACGCCCCACCCAAGGAAACTCACCGTCGGTGCCGCCAAACCACTCTGTGCCGTGATATCCACAAAAGTCCCATCGCCCAGGTTTTCGTAAAAAGTATTGGTCTCGCCATCGAAATTCGTCACGTAGAGGTCCGCATCGCCATCGCCATCGCCGTCGCCCGCGTCAACGCCCATACCCGACTCCACTTCCCCATCGCCATTGTAGGCTACGCCCGCCTCAACCGCGATATCGACAAAACGCACGTTGGTGCCCGCGCTATCTCCATCGTTGCGGAAAAGCACATTCGGCGTTTCATCGTTGGCGACAAAGAGGTCGATATCGCCATCGCCGTCGAAGTCCTCGGGCACCACCCCCATGCCGAAATTGAAATTGGCCGTCGCCACGCCCGACGAGAGCGTGACGTCGGCAAAAGATCCATCGTCGTTGCGATAGAGCCGGTCCCGCCCACCCTCCATGCCCTGCGGACCGCAAAAGACCCGCAAACCGCCCAAATAAATGCAGGGATCTTGCAACTCGGGATCTTGCAATAATGGTTCGATATCAAAGACCACATAATTCGTCACATAGAGGTCGAGGTCGCCATCCTTGTCGTAATCAAAAAACGCCGCGCTAGCGCTAAAGTCCTCGCCCGCAACATTCATTTGCGACGAAACATCGACGAAGGTTCCGTCCGCCACGTTGCGATAGAGTATATTCGCCCCGTAGTTGCTCACGTAAAGATCGCGATACCCGTCGCCGTCATAATCTCCGACCGCTACCCCAACACCCCACCCCCGGTCTTCGACCCCGGCGACCGTTTCGCTGAAAACGCCGCGCCCTTCGTTGCGATAGAGCGCATTACCCGGTCCCGCGCCATACGCGTCATACGTCGAACCGTTGACCGCATAGAGATCGAGGTCGCCATCGTTGTCATAATCAAAAAATGCCGCGCCACTACCAGTAGATTCAAGGATAAACTGCTTGCCCGGCCCGCCATTAACGACTTCGCGCTCAAGCCCCGCCTCTCGCGTTCGGTCGACAAAGAGCGGGTCGGCTCGAACAATACAGCAAAGCAGCAGCAGAACAAAAATCAGCATCGCTTAACGGGCACAGCGAAAACCAAGCGTATTGCCGCGAATATAGGAATGACGCCCGCCCAGATCGGCCAACTTAGAACACTGTGTCTGCTTATGGCCAGTGACCCAAGACCCTCCACCCAAGAATTCCACCTTGCCGCCGCCTTGCGTCCACTCCCAGACATTGCCGGCCATATCCATCAAACCTAGCGAATTCGCACCGCTCGGAAACGACCCCACCGGCGCCGTGCGCACAAAACCGTCCTTGTCGCCGTAGACATTCGCCCGCCCCAATTCATAGGCGTCGCCCCAGGGATACAACCGACCGTCGCCACCCGCGCAGGCGTAACGCCACTCCCAATGCATCGGCAGCCGCTTACCCGCCCACTCGCAATACTTCGCCGCCCCTCGCCACGAAATCTCAACCGCCGGATGCTGTTCAAAGTCCTCAACCGCCACGAACCGCCCCTCAACCTCTTTAACCAACGCATACCGACTGCCCATCTCAATATAATAGACCCCTTCCACCTTTTTATTGCCGCGCGCGTTCAGAAAGACCGCAAAATCCTCGTTCGTCACCTCGTGCTTATCTATATGGAACGAACTATCCCCCCAAGCCACTAACACCATCTCCCCACCCTTCAGAGAATCCACCCCCGCTTCTTGCTGGGCCGACACCGAAGCAACGCCAAAAAACAACACACCAATAAACACCAACCTCATCTTCTCTCTACTCCTGAAAAGGGATGCCGTATAAACTCACGATAACCGAATATTTTCTATCCAACACCAAAAAGAGGCCGAACCATATCTTCACCCACCCCCATTGGGGTTTAAATCTTATCCTACGATAGCTGAGGCAGGGATAGGGGGTTTCCCACAGCGAATTTTCAGTCCGCGATTTTACAGAATCGTAAAATTGAGGACTGATCTCGCAGCCGACCAGGGATCGTCTGCGAACATCAGCGAAGGAGAAATCCTTATCCCTAACGGTCTAGCACATACTCGCGCACAACCTTAGCAAACCCATCCTCCGCAAATGCCGGCCCAACCCGTATCCCTTCCCCTTCTACCGCTTCCTTCACCTCCGCCTTAGCATTGCCCATCAACACCCCCACTCCCGCCGCCCGCAACATTGGCAAATCATTATCCGCGTCCCCCACCGACAAAACCCGCTCCACCGCCCCACCGACACGTTCGACTAACGCCCGTATCGCCACGCCCTTGTCGACGCCCTTGCGCATAATCTCCACCCGATCCGGTATCGCCCAACTCGTATACACCTGATCACCGCACAACGCTTCGATATCGGCAATCAACCCGTCCCGCTTACTCGGATCAACCACCAGCATGATCTTCGGCGGCGCGCTCAACTCACCGCTCAGACAACGCGCGTACAACGCTTCATCAAGCACAAAACCCGGCCCGCCGAGCACTTCGAGATGATCTACCGACCCCACATGCCGATACTCCTCGACAAAGCCGTCGTCGCCTTGCTCAAACATACAATAGATCAGGTTCAGCCCCTCGGCCTGCCCGTACTCGACCAGCTGAATAAATGCCGTCGAATCCAGTCGTTCCTCGTGCAAAACCGCACGCCCGGCTCCCTCATCCGGCCCGACGACCACCGCACCATTATAACCACCCATATAAAGCGCACTCACTAATTCGGAGTGATCGGCAAAGGGCTCTAGGCTGCGGCGGATACTGCGGCCGCTGACACTGGCGGTCGGCACCCCGCGATCGACCAGCGCCGCGATGGCTTCTACCGCCGAAGGTGCCAATCGACTTTCTGAGTCGAGTACCGTACCGTCCATATCGAATGTTACCAGATCGATCATTTATCGCGCTTTCTTTTTGAGTTGTTGCAAACGCTCCCGCGCATAATCCATACGTGTCACCTCCTGCGCGTCATCGGCGGCCAAAACCAGGTACTGCTGCCACTCAGACTGTGCTTTGTCCCCGTCGAGTCGCTCATAGGTCGAAGCCAAATGAAACCGCCACAGCGCTCGCTGCGGTTCGATCCGAACGGCCGCCTCGCCGGCCTGCTGCGCCGCGCTGAGCAAACCCAACTGCCGATAGGTATCGCCCAATGAGGCGAAGAGTTCGGCGTTTTGCGGATGGCGGCCGGTCGCCTCTTGCAAAACCCGCAGCGCTGGACGCAACCGCCGCTGATATACGTAGAGTCCTCCCAGCTTCAACGCCGCGTCACCCCCCGCCCCTCCTAGGCCCACCGCATTTTTAAACGCCGATTCCGCTGCCGCGAGATCACCCATACGGCTATATACAATGCCGATATTCACCTTCACAGCGGCATCGTCCGGCTGCCGGGCCGCCAGTTCATCAAAGGCTGCAAGCGCCTCCGGCAACCGCCCCGCAGCGCTGTGTATCAGTCCGATATAACGATAGGCTAAGACAAGGTCCGGATCACTGGCGAGCGCTCGTGCAAACTGCTGCAACGCCCGCTCCCCGTCGCCGTCTTCCCATAACAACCGTCCCAGCTCCTGCAACAAGACAGGGTCATCCACATCTAATTCCAACCCCTCGGCAATCATTCCGCGCGCCAATTGCGGCTGACCGGCAACGCGATAGAGCGCGGCCAAATCTACGCGAATCCCACCGTCTGCCGGCAACGCGGCAAGCGCCTGTTCCATTAGTTGGCGCGCCGCCTCGTCCTGCCCCCCCCGCGCTTCGACGCGAGCCAAATGATAGAGCACTTCGGGCTGTTCGCCTTGCAATTGCAATGATGCGCGATAAGCCGCCCGCGCCGCATTGAGGTTTTCCGCCACATGCCCCAGCGCCTGATACGCATGCCCCAACCGCGCGTAGACCTCGGCCGTTTTTTCACCGCGACGCAACGCGTCCTGATAGGCGCGCAGCGCCCCGCTATAGCGCCCCTGGGCCGCCAAGCTGAACGCCAAACCGGCATAAGCCGATCCCTCGTCCGGACGCGCCTCTACCAATCCGCGGTAGCACTCGGTCGCTTCTTCGTAAGCCCCCCGTGCCGCATAGAGCCCGGCCAGCGCGAAAGCGGCCTCGTGCATTGCCGGATCGCGCGCCAAAGCCTGTGCCTCTAACACTTCAGCTTGCGCCAACTCGGCCCGATCTAAACTGCGCAACGCCCGTCCGCCGATAAGATCCTGTGCCCTCTGATGCGCCGTCGGAGCATCCATATCGGCGGCACAGCCCGCTAACAAGCATAAGGCCCCCAGCCAATGCCTCATCGCGTCTCACCCTCCTTGAGCACCAAGTGCTGGTCAGCGGCGATATCTTTGTAGACATCGATCTGCCCGCTGGGCCACGTGACTTCGACGCGGTCGACCTTCACCTGCGCCCCCAAGCCAAATTCCAACTCCAGGCTAGAACTGTTACCAAAACTATAACCGGACGCCACTTCCCCCGTCTGCACCAGGTCACCTGTCTGCACCCGCACCTTCGCGCCGATCCCGTCGCGATTGCTTTGCACGCCCTGCAACGCCAATACCAAATAGTGATTGCCGAAACCCTCGTTGCGATACAGCGCGTTGGGCCATTGGTCGCCGGGCTGGGCGCCGCCCACCGGCGCGTAGAGATCGAGGTCGCCGTCGCGGTCGTAGTCGGCAAAGCTCACACCATGCGATTTACCGACATGGCCCAAACCCGCAGCCAAAGTCGCGTCGACAAAAGTCCCGTCGCCGCGATTCTGATACAATACATCCGGATCGCGTCGCCCCATCTGCGGTCCGCCATTGCCCAGATAAATATCCACCCAACCGTCGTTGTCGACATCGCCAGGCACTCCGCTCATTGTCCCCAGCGCCCGCATCAGCCCAGCGGATTCGGTCTTATCCTCAAACGTTCCATCGCCCCGGTTGCGATATAGCACCGGCCGATCCCGCTCACTCGTCGCCACACCCGCCACGCGGTCGGCCAACACCGTCTCATACAGACTCCAGTTGCCGACAAAGAGATCCAACGCACCGTCATTGTCGTAATCCAAAACAAAGGTAATAAAACCGTCGATATGCGCCGCGGCTACCCCGGCGGCAACCGTCACATCGGCAAAAGTCCCGTCGCCCTGATTGCGATACAGCGTATTCGGCTCGGTAAAATTACACGCGTAGAGATCGGGCCAGCTATCGCCGTCAAAATCGCCCCACGCTGCGCTCAGCGTCTGCCCCTTGTGCGCAACGCCGGCCGCCACCGCGACATTGGCAAAAGTCCCGTCGCCACCGCTGTGCAAGAGCGCGTTCGTCGAATCCCCGGTCGCCCCCGTGCCATTGGCCACGTAGACATCGAGCCAGCCGTCGCGGTCGTAGTCGCTCCACGCCGCGCAAAAACCCGAACCCGGGTCCCCCGCGCCCGAAGTTGCCGTTACATCGGCAAAGACACCGCTGCCGTCATTTTGGAAAAGCACATTGTCCCCCCCACCAAACCACCCGTCGCGCGTCACGTAGAGATCGGCATCGCCGTCGTTGTCGTAATCCGCCGTCTGCAAGCCGATACCGCCCGCCGCAAACACCAGCCCGGCCGCCCGCGTCCGTTCGGCGAAACGCCCGCCATCATTGCGAAAGTAAGCCAGTTCCGGATGTCCAATGACGGCCAGGTCCAAATCGCCGTCCTCATCATAATCGGCCCAAGCACTGGCCCGGCCGCCATCAAATTTATCGACGCCCGCCGCTACGCCGACCTCGCTGAACCGCCCACCGATCGCCCCGTTAGCCACGGCATCGGCAAAACGCAGTGACTCGGGCACCGCCTCCCACGTCCGTCCCAACCCCTCCTGCGCCAAACCCAAATGCCAACGCAATGCCAACTGGTCGGGGTGGGCCGCTACCGCCACCCGCAGGAGCGAATCGGCCCGCGTGTATTCCTCCTGCCACAACGCGATAACCGACGCCCAGTATAGCGGTTCGTAGCCTCTCGGATCTACCGCCAACGCCCGCTGCAAAAATTCTCTGGCTTGTGCAAAATGCCCTTCCTCCAACGCCTCTTTCCCCCGCCCCAGAAAGGTCTCGACGACCAACGCTCGCGCCGCCGCCAAACCCGGATCCACCGTCAACGCCTGCTCTAAAAGCCCGACGCCGACCTCTATTCGACCCTGCAAAAGCCGCACCCGCCCCAATTGCCAATAACCTTCGGCCGCCCCCGGTTCTATGCGCACACAACGCGTAAAAGCGCGCTCCGCCTGCCTCAGCCTATAGCGCTCTAATAAATCCAGCCCTCGATAATACGATTCGACGAACTCCGCCGAACGAGGCGGAACGTCCACACCCGGCTCCAGGCAAGCATTCAATGCAAACAGGGAGAAAACAGATAGAATGATAATTTTCATTAGTTTCGCGTTTTAGTAATTGTTCCATACACCACTTGCGCACCTCACCACTCAGCCCTCAGCCCTCAGCCCTCTACCCCTACGGTGCTGACCTGACGGAGGGAGTAGCCGCATCGGGTATTTCTAAGGGCCGGGCGGGGCAAAGGGGCTGGCCGGGCAGTTGCGGGGGGAGAGATCGCGCCGGCGACCCGAGGGACTTATTAAAAATACCCGCCGCGATCAGCCCCGCCACCCACCCCAAAAACAACATCACCCCCCCTTTGCCATCTGTCAACAATTCTAGTAGATTGCCCCCATTCATCACCATAGCGCAAATACAGCTGCTAAAGGAGCGCCTTTCATGAGATCAGCAAGCATTCTTATCCTCACCACCCTACTCTGGACATTCTCCACCATGCCCACCACAGCCGAAGACCGCCCACTCTTAGTCCTCGACGGCAAAGCCGCCAAACTAGTCGTCGATCTCGGCGGCGGCTCCATTTTCGATTTCCATCTCAAAAGCAACGATCTAAACCCTCTGCAATGGGATTCCTGGGCCTTTAGCGACACCCCCGACGCCGAGCCGCCGATGGAGCCGCGTTCGATGGGCCACTTCCTCTGCCTCGACCGTTGGGGGCCCGCCACTGAAGCTGAACTCGACCACGGCATGGGCTGGCACGGCGAAGCCACCCGCGTCTGGTGGACATTAGACCAGAAGGCCAATAAAAAAGACGGCTACCTCAACGCCGCGATGTCGGCCGAACTGCCTTTAGCCGGTCTTAAAGTCACCCGCTCCATCCGCATGGGGGAAAAACAGTCGATCTTCACCGTCTCGGAAGCCGTCACCAACACCCGCCACTTGGGCCGCATATACAACATAGTGCAGCACCCGACCATCGGCCCTCCCTTCTTGGACGAAAGTACCATCGTCGACGCCAACGGTACGCGCGGTTTTATGCAGGAACGCCCGATGCCAACACCTGAAGTCCCGGAAGTCCGCTGGCCCAACGCGCTGCAGATGGACGGCACCAAAGTCGATCTGCGCCATCTGACGGACGACTCGTCGCCCGGCGTCGTCTCCTATATCGTCGAAGAGGAATACGGTTGGACTACCGCCATTAACGCCTCCGAAGGCCTGCTGATCGGCTATTTCTGGCCGACGGCCGACTATCCGTGGTTCGACGCCTGGCGCCACGTTAAGGACGGCAAACCCTTCGCCCGCGGTCTCGAATTCGGCACCACCGGCCTGCACCAACCCGGTCCGGTACTGGTAGAAAAGGGCAAGATCTTCGACCAGAAAATCTTCCGCTTTATCGACGCCGACGAGACGCAAGTCTTCTCCTACGCCAACTTCCTGATGGAAATCCCCAAGGACTTCGCCGGCGTCGCCGCTATCGACTATACCGGTGACACCTTGGTCATCCGCGAAGACGGTGGGCACTATCGCACCCTGACAATGGACGTGGGCACCCTTTTTCCCGCGGACTGAGATGGGCGCGCCCATCTTCAGGGTCGCTTTAGTCTATCGCTGACGTATATTTCTAAATAATCAGCGCACTTTCATCGAATACAAATGAGACCAAAACAATGGAACTAACCGATGTGGTCGTAGTGGGCAATACCTCCGATGACCCATTCGCCATAGACGTAGCCTTTTCGATGGGCCAGACCGAGGATATTGCGGATCTGATCAGCATGAAAACCTTTGCCAACTCGGAATTCTGTCCCCGTTTTATATCCGATGAACTCGACTTTTCGCACATCGGCAGCGGCCTGGACGGCAAAACAGTCGTCATCATCAGCACCTCGAACCGCACCGTGAGCAGACAAAATTTGGCGATGCGCAACCTGTTTATCGCCAGGGCTGCGAAGGAGAATGGCGCGTCAGAGGTTATCCTTGTCGAGCCCGACCTCTATTACAGCGCCCAAGACAGAGGCCCGCATCCAACGCTCGGTGATGTGCCATTAGGGAGGGAGCAGACCGACCTAAAGAAATTCGACGGCCAACCTTTCACCGTAAAACTCTATGCGCAGATGTTGAAGCTGGCCGGCGTCGACCGGGTCATTACGGTGCACAACCATTCTTCCGCGGTCCAGTCGGTATTTTCGGAGATTTTCGAGGGACAGTACTACCACCTGCTGCCTTATGAGATCTACCTGGATTACCTGCGCAATTCCAATATCGTCAACTTCGCAGCGGACGGAGAAGGCCTGGCCCTCTGCGCGCCGGACAAGGGAGCGAGGGAATTCGTGCGAGAAATGATCGCTAAATTAGGTCTGCCGAAGGCCAAATGCCTATTGCTCGACAAAGAGCGGACGGGCGAGCGCGATGTCGATCTCAGCTTGTCCAAAGAAAGCGAATCGACCTTCGAAGACGTCGCCGGCCACGATATCGTGCTCTTCGACGATATGGTGCGCACGGGGTCGACGCTGGTAAAAACTTGCCAGTATTTGAAGAAGATCAAACCGGGTCGCTTGATCTTCGCGGTGACGCACTTCTACGCCAGCGACGAAGGGCGGCAAAAACTGGCCGATACCGCGATCGACGAAATCCTGACGCTGAACACCTTACCCACGATACTCAACAGGGACGAACAAGGGCGGCTGAGGCGGAAAATTGTCGTGCTGAAAATCGAACGCTGGCTGGCGCAAAACCTGACAAAAATTCTCGATCTGCCGGTCAAGGACAAAAGCGAACTATACCACATTGACATGTCGTCGAAAAACCCGCGGTTCACGCGCAAGATCTCGTCCAACGAGCAACTGAGCGATCTGCGCAATGAACGACGGGACAGTAGCGAGTAACGAGAGGCGATGCGAACCTCACTTATCCTCCCGCCCCACCTTGCCCTTGACCACCCGCTCGGCCAATTTCGGCCATAACGCGTTCGCTGCAACCAGATACTTGAGCTTCTTGGGAATGTAGAGCTGTCGTTCTCGCTTTATCATGCCCAGCATAATCGCCCGCGACGCCTCTTCTAGCGTTACCGACTCCTTGCTGTGCTTACGCGACGACTCTCCCAACGCTTGCCCGTCCCCGCCAAACGCGTTCTTACGCAACTCCGTTCCCCGCAGCCAGTGCAACAACACCGCCATCACCCCAACACCATCCGCCTCCACCTCCATCCGCAGCGCATCGCAGAATCCCTGTAGCGCGTGTTTCGCCGCCGAATAACCCGTGTGCAATGGCACCCCTACCTTGCCCTGAATCGACGAAATCGCGATAAACACGCCACCGCTCTCTTTGAGATACGGCAAGGCGGGATGCGCGCAATAAACCGCCCCGAGATAATTGACTTCCATCAGTTTGCGGAACAAGCCCAGATCCTCGACTTCGGCAAAGCGCGTCCACATACTGACCCCGGCGTTGGCGATCAGGTAATCCAGCCGAGCAAAACGGGCAACCGTCTCTGCCACCAGTTTCTTGCCGTCCGCTTCAACCGTCACATCACCCACCACGACCAGCACCTCAGCCCCGACCATCTCACATTGTTTGGCCACAGCCTGTAACTTCTCCGCATTGCGCGCAAAGAGCGCCAACTGCGCCCCTTCTTTTGCGCACTCCACCGCCAATGTCGCACCCAAACCCGAAGAGGCACCAGTAATCACTACCGTTTTATCGCTTAATTTCCCCACGCTCGTCGCCATCGTTAAATCAGCCCGACCACACTCTTGGCCCGGTCAAAAGCCTCAGCATCAGACAAAGGCCGTAGGATTGGCGGTGATGCTTCCCAATCAATACAACCCCAGAACAACCGGTCCTGTCCGCCGCAATTGCGCAAGAAGGTCAACAGCCAATACGACGGCCCGCGATTAAAGACGCGTATGTGGTGCGGCGGCGCGTCGCCGATATAGGCCAAGGGCTGCAACTCACCATCGGCTACCGCGACATCTTCCGGCAAGAGATAGCATGGTTTAGTCGTCGACCGACCCTCTTCTTGCACATCGGCAACAAAAGCACATTGCCGATCGGATAAATAGGCAGCAATCACCAAGTCTTTTATACCGCAGCCTGCAGGCGCCTGCACCGCGTGCGATTCCTCCGCTCCCTCGGCCGCCGCCGCCCACTCCTCGCCCCAACGACACCAAGCCTGGGAAGAGTTAGCCTCAGGCACCACATAAAGCGCCTGGCCGCCGGCAATTTGACTGGGATACTTCGCATAGATAAACCAAGGCGTCGTAGCCTCGCTATGCTGCACTTCGCACATCATATCCCAAGCGGCGAAATCATCGCTCGAATACACCCGAGCAACGCCTTCGTCATCCGTAATCGCCAAAACCGCCGCGAAACCGTATTGGTGCAACTGCAATGAGCGGACCGCGCCGCCAGTTATGGGCAACGAGCCGACCGCCCGCCAATGCACAAAATCCTCACTACACAAATGCCGAACCTGCGCTGGATCTTCAGCCGTCGTATAAAGCAACTGCGCCGCGCCATTAAAATGCAGCAGGGCATAGGTTTTCACCGACCCCAACCCGGAAAAACCATCGCGCAATATCGCGCAACTCTCCGCATTGGTAGGCGTATGACGGACCTGCAGGTCAACAGCAAAACGCTGTTCCAGATAGCGCGCCGAGTTGGCCTTTTCGATCGTCGACATCTGCGCAAAGGGTTTATTGCCCGGCACAATGCGCTTACACGGTACCCAACGGGTCAATAGCGCGTGACGGGTCAGCGGGTCAACGAGATTGTCCGAGCCGGTATGCCCCATCAAATGATGGAAGAACAGCACATCGCCAGGTTCGGCGAGAAACTCCGCGCTCGGCCCCGAATACTCAACCGCCGGGGCGAGCTCTTTGATCGAATGAAAACTCTGCGCCATACCCTGCCGATAGCGCAAAGGCGATCCGGAAAAATAAATAAAGGCCCCACCGCGCGACTGTACAGGAGTAAGGAAAATAAAGGTGCCAACCGCCCAGTCATTCGGCATCAACGTGGGATAGGCATCGTCGACATGCGCCACCGACTCGCGCCACTGCACGCCGGGCTGGTGCGGCCGCTGCAGATCTTGCCCGCCGTATTTATTTTTAAAGGGATACTCCGCCCCAAAAAGATCGGAGATCACCTGATCCACCTTAGAGGTCGTGCAAGCCGCCGCCGGATCAAAATCGGGGTCGGAACCCTCGGCCTCCAATGCTACAATCGCTCTAGCCAGAATCTCAGGCGGCACCATATCTCGCACCACCAGATACCCATGCGTCAGGAAATGCTCATGGTCCTCCGGGCTAAGAACGGTTTCATCGGGTATTTGCATAAGATTCAATACTCTCAGTAAAAGCCGTAAAGTTTATCGCGATAAAAAGCCCAGAAGCATCCCCCTATCCAATTCACCTAGGCGGAGCGGAGGAGCGAGATCTCTCCCATCCCCATCAGTAATCATACCTCATCCCCCGCAGCGTGAGACCCCCTCCAACAACTACCCCAAATCCGCATCCGTAAAAATCCCATTGCGAATCCCAAACACATTCTTCGGATCTATCGCCTGCTTGGTCTTCTGCAACACCGCAATACTTCCGTCGCTCTGCACTTGCCGCATAAACCCCTGGCGAATCTTGCCCACCCCGTGATGGTGCGAAAGCGATCCCCCATGGTCCATGATCGTCTGCCGCAAACTGTGCTCTATTTTATGATAGATCTCAATCGGATCCTGTAACCCGCGCCCCGAAAAGCCCATCGTAAAATATATGCACACGCCCGTGTGGTAGGTCTGCGTCACCCGATACGCCAGATAAGGCCGCCCGCCGATATTGTAGGATGCACACTGCTCTGTCAGTTTCTCCTGTACCGCCTGTGTCACTGGATGGATTTTATTCCACGGCACCGAGGTCTCGAACGTCTCACCGAGGAAATTGAACTGATTTAAAAAGTCGCGGATATAGGCGATACCGAAGGTCAACGTATAACCGCGTTTGCCATTGGCCGCCCCGGCGCTCTTGCCGCCGTACGCCTTGGCGAGCTTGAAGATCGTGCGCTGCTGGTGCTTGACCTCATCTTCGGTCCCCTCCATCAGGATCGTGCAGGCCACCATCTGCAACGGATCGAAGCCCATCACCTTCAGCAGCGCGAACTTCTGCACCTTTTCCTTCCAGTGCTGCACGAGCGAGGGTGCCGGTTTCAGCGCCTGGCCGAAGCGAAACTCGTTGTTGTTGACCAGGCGGATACTCGCCGGCAAGGCACCCGTCTGCCGCAGTTCTTTTAAATAATTCACACCATCGGCAAAGGTTTTGAAGAGCAACGCGCCGTATTCGCGTGCCACAGGTTTCGGGTGGATCTTGAGCACCGCCTTGGTGATGATGCCGAAATTGCCCTCGCTGCCGAAAAGCAACCCGCGCGGCTGTACGCCGACGGAGTTGCGCGGTGTCGCGTGCAACGTCTCGACATCGCCGGCGGGCGTGACCAATGTCGCTTCCAGCACGATATCCTCGATATTGCCGTAGCGGTTCTTCTTCATGCCGCTAGCGTTGGTCGCGATCCACCCACCCAAGGTCGACAACTCGATGCTGTCGGGGTCGTGGCCCGAGGTATAACCCCGCGCGGATAGCTCGCGTTCCAGCTCCTTGCCCGATATGCCCGCTTCAATACAGGCCTGGAAATTCTCCTCGTCCAGCCAAACGATCTTGTTCATCCGCCGCATGTCGACCGAGGCGAACACACGACCGTCGTCTGGCGGCAGGGCTAGCGCGCCGCTGACATTGGTACCGCCGCCATAGGGCACCAGGCAGATATCGTGTTCTTCGGCCAAACGCACGATCGCGCGCACCTGCTCCTCGCTCTCAGGATAGAGCACTACATCCACGACCCGCGCCAGCGAATCGCCGTAGAGCAGGCGGTAAATCTCATCGACGCTGAGTTGCCCGTGGCTGTGCACCAGCCGGTCCTTGTCATCGAGCGAAACGCATGTCGCGCCCAGCGCTTCGGTGAGCACGGCGACCAGCGCCTCGTCCGCCTGCGAGGCCGGCACATCCTGGCGCTCTTTCTCGACCGCAATCTCATCCGGGCTGATCGGCACTTCCAGCATCTGTTCAACGAAGGGGATGAAATTGGGCATCTCATAACCAGCGAGCGGATAGCGACTGCCCGTCACTCGCACTAGCTTGGGACCGACAAATTCGAAATTGGTATCGGTATACCCCCACCTGTGCTGCTGGCGCTCCCCGTCGGAGAGATCATAGAAGGAGTCTTCGCTCTCCGGACCGGCCTGTTTGACGATCGCCGCCGCGATAGCGAGCGCGGTAACCGCAAAAATGACTTCGAGCATAATCGCAATCTCCAGCTGGCGGAGCCCTATGGACCCGCGTTAATAGACATTATCCGCGTCAAAGCGCATCTTCCCCTTTGACGCTTCCGCGAAATATTCCTCGACCTTCTGGCGCGACCGCGGAAAAAATCGCCGCAGGTCGTCCACTACTTCCTTAACCTTGGCCGGCTTTTCGCCAAGATCCAACAGCAACCGCGCATAAAGAAAAAGTAACTGCTGGTTGCGCCGGTCCACCGCCAGCGCCTTCTCCAGAAACGGGCGCGCCTCGGCCAGCTTGCCCTCCTCGGCCAGTGCCGTGCCCATCACCAGATTCGGCTCGGCTCCCTCCGGATAAAGCACCACCAGGACTTGGGCGAATTCACGCAACGATTGCCCCCTGAGCTGCGGCAGACCACGCGCATGGGAGCGCTCCGTCAGGTGCTGTTGCTCGGCGTGTCGCTGCCGTTCTATTAGCGCCAACGCCCCGCCCACCAGCGCGATCAGCAGCAGCGTCTTGAGCGAGCGCAAATAACGCATAAGACCTATAGCCCCTCCTGCACGTCCTTCTTCCGCACTTTCCAGATAAAGGCATCGTAGTAATAATGCAATAACGCGAACGAGCTGAGCAGCGAATAACTGAATAAATCAAAGTTCGTATTGAAACCGACCAGCCCGAAACCAAAATCGCGCACTAAGCCCTCGGTCAACGCGTGGAAGGCCAAAGCATAGGCGGCGCAGATTAGCAGGAAAGCCTTGACCCTGCCCTTGCCTGACACAAAGCGCAACAACGCCGAGTCGCCACCAGTCCTCTCGACCTTGTGGCGATTGTAGAAATAGACCATGACAATATACTGGATGCCGTGCATAATGCGGTGCGCCACTGCAAAAACCAACAAATAGGCTGTGGTGAAACTAGTGAAATACCAGAGGAAATAGCTCGACAGCAAAAAGGCGTATTTGAGCGGGTTGAGTGGGTAACCGCTGCGCACGCACCAGGCCATATGCGCCAAGTAGACCAGAGCATAGACACCGGCGACGGACCAGGAGACCCAATGCACGACCTGCACAATTTCCGCACTGATAGGCAAGCCCCACTCGTGCATCATCCGCACCCAGATCACCGAAAAAAGCGGCGATACGACCAGCATATTGCCAAAGAAAATCCAATTGAGCGCCAAGTCGAATTTGCCCGTCGAAGGCGCGCCGGCCTTGGCCTTAAAATCATAGACCCGCGAGAAACCGTATTGCTGCATCAAACTGTGCTGGTGGTCCCACAGGGTAACAATCAGCACCAGGCTCAAAGGGGCGTATTGGATCAGGGCATAGGTGAAGGCGACGAGCAACAGCGGGCTAAGTACGAAGCGCTCTTTAAAACGCGCGAACTCGGAGGGCGAGCCGTAAATGCGCAACCAAGTGACGAAGTGGTGCGGGATCGTGATCCACAACGCGATCGCCGCCAACGCCGCACCCGGCAAATAATGCCCCGAAATCGAAGCGAAACAAACCGCAATAAAAGGCAGGCCGATAAACCAGATATAATCCTGGCGCCGGTCGATGATATAGCCTGGTTGCAGAATGGCCGAACTACTCATGATCAAAATCTCCAGTCGTTAAGAGCGCCAAGCGATTCGCCGCGTCTGAGCTGAGACGAATCTCAGCGGCGCGGCGCTGTCCTAAATCAGCGGCCAGTCCCTTGACCGCGGTCTGGATCTGCATCGCGTTCCAATCGACTTCGACCTGTTCCCGCACTTCGTCTAATGGCGGCAAACGGGCCTCGTAGCGGTGTAGAACTTGTAATACAATGTACCCATTATCCGTCGCAAAAGGCCCGTGCATCAAACCCTCTTCGGCGCGCAGCGCCCGGCTGACGGGATTCTCGCTAGCCATCGCGCCACTGCCGTAGGTCACATTGACAAAACGACTCATCAGCTCCGTAGTATCGCGCCCGGCACGGAAACGCTCGACGATCGCGGCACCATCGGCCTCGGAGTCGGCGAGCACCCGCCGCACGTCCACCCGGCTCGGCACCTCATAACGCGGCTTGTGCTCCTCGTAGAACAAGCTCAGGGTATTGGCGTTGGGCGCCGGCGCCTGGGTCTTGAGCTGCTCCTGCAAACGTCGTACGATCTGGGTGCGGTGCGACCTTTTGAGTTCCTGCTGAACCGCCGCCTCGTCCTGAATCCCCAACCGGGCAATTTCGAGCGGCACGAGCACCTGGCGACCGACTTCGCGGCGCAACGCCTCCTCCCCCACGACCTGCCCCCACTTCAGTTCCTTCATAAGCTCCAGCGCTCCACCCAACCTCAATTCACCGCCTTCGTAGACGGCCACTACCGTCGTCAGATCCCCCGCCGCGCCATTTGGCCCTAAACTCTGCGACAAAAGCTGTAAACCCGCGCGTTCATAACGTACCTTATACTGGGCGTGCAGCGTGTCGTAATAAGCCAAAAGCTGCCGTCCCATTTTCTCGCGCAATAGCAAACGCCCTATGGTCTCTCGCTCCTGTTCGAAGCTGACCGGATGCACATCGGTCAGCTTGATCAGGAAATAACCGTCGGCCACCTGTAATGGCTCCGATATCTCGCCCGGCTCCATCGTGAAGGCCTTTTCGGTCAACGCCGCGTGCGAGGCCATCGTATCGCCCCAACGGTGATAGCCCATATCGGCACCGCGCTCCAGAATGCGCGGGTCCTGCGAGCGTTTCATCGACAACGCCACAAAATCCGCCCCTTTTTCGAGCTCGGCCAGGATCATGGACAACTGCCCCTCGTCGCGCACCATCAGCAAACTAAAACGCACTTGGCGGTTGTAGGGGCTAGCCTGAAAATAAGCTTGTAATTCTTCTTCGGATACCATCGGCTGCACGATATTCACCCGCTCGTACAACACCCGCTGCAAAAGCTGCCGTTGCTCAACCGCCATCGCCCGCAAAAACACCGGCTCCCGACCCAACCCCCGCTTCTCCGCCTCCTGCACCAACAACTCCTCCTCCACCATCGCCTGCAAAAACTGCTCCGCTGCGAACTCCCGCCGCATCGCCGCGGGCAACCGCGCAAAATACCGCTGATAATCACTGAGCCGAATCGACCGTTGCCCCACCTCCACCAACACCGCATCCTCCTCCTGCTGCGTCAACACCTGCTCCACGACCGCCACCTCTTCCCCTCCACAACCCGCCAGCGATCCGCTACTCATCACCCCTGCTAACAACAGGGCATACCCTTTAACCCTTGCCATCCCATTCCATGAAAACGCTCCCGTTTCTCTCCGCCCCCCAAAATACAAGTCACTCCTCCTCATTTTCCCAAGCCGAATTGTGGCTCGCTCCGCAGCTAAGCGAATCGGGTCTACCACCGAGTGGATTGAGATGTCGATTTTGCAGGACAGCAAAATCGGCTTCTCCTCCTCGGAGCCCAATAGGGATGTCGGGCGAGCATGAGTGAGTGCTATACCCGATTCGCGTCCACACGCAGAGCCAAGCACCCGGCCAAGCATTCTCAACACACTACTCATCCTTCTCCCCTTCTTCTTTCATCTTCTGAATCACGGCCAATTCCCGCTTGCTCTCCTCCACCTTCCCCATCTTCAAATAAGCCACCGCCAACTTCTGCCGCGCGTCGAAAAATTCCGGCCGGCCCTCAACCGCCACGGCCAACGCCTCCGCCGCCTGCGCGAAATCCCCCGCCCGGGCATGCAGCAAGCCAATGAAATAATTGACCTCAACATCCTCCGGCGACCGCTTCTTGGCCTGGCCCAGGCTCACCAACGCCTCGTCGAAACGCTGCAAACCCATATAGGCCTGGCCCAAGTTATAATGACCCTTGGCGTATTCCGGATCCAAATGCAGCGCCACCTGGTATTCGGCGACCGCCTGATCCAACTGCCCTAGCCGCAGGTAGAGATTGCCCAGATTGTTGCGGTAGCGCAGACTGTCCGGCGCGATCCGCGACGCCAAGCGATAGGCCTCGGCCGCTTCGGCGAAATGCCCCTGCTGCGTGTAGAGCAGCCCCAATTGCGCGCGCGCCTCGTGGTCGTCAGGTTCATTGCCCAACATCCGCAGTTGGTCGTCGATCTTGTCCAACTGCTGGTCGAGCGCGCGAAACCGTTCGAGTACCTGCTTGCTCTCCTCGCGCCGCCCCAGACGCTTAAGCGCGTTGGAAAGCACGAAATAGGCTTCCTTGGCGAAACCGTCGAGTCCGACGGCGCGGCGAGCCGCTTGTTCGGCAGCCGCGTAATCGCGCCGCTTCATTTCCACTTGGGCCAGGTCAGTAAAGGTCGCCGCATCCGTACTGTCCAGTTCCACCGAACGGTTCAGTGCCACCACCGCCTGGTCGAAGGCGAGTTCCTTGAAACGCATCCGCCCCAATAGCCGGTGAAAGGACGCGTCGGTCGAATCGCGGCGCACGCCTTCGGTTAATAGCGTTTCTACCTCGCCGTACTCACCGCGCAGAAAATAGATATAGCTCAGGTCGTAATAGGTCGCCATATGACGGGGATCGAACGCCAGCACCTTGCGGTGTTCTTCGATCGCCTGCGCGTAATTGAGCTGCTTGACATACATCGCCGCCAAATTGTGCCGGGCCGACACATGCGTCGAGTCCAGCGCCAATACGCGTTGGTAGGCTTCGATCGCATGCGGATAATCGAGCTGGCGCACATAGGCGTTGCCCAGATTATACTGCACCTTGGTATAACCAGGTGCCAGATCCGCCGCCTTCAGATAAGCGTCAATCGCCTCGGTATAACGACCGCGCGCCGCAAGCGCCGTGCCGCGGTCAAAATGCAATTCGGCGTCCATCGTCGACCCCGGGCGAATCTCCGCGGTCTTTTCTTTTGGCCCTTCAGCCGCACAGGCACAAAACGTCAGACATACGAGCAAGATTCTCATTTCGCCCCCCCTTGCACCAACAACAAATCGCGGTCGATCGACAGATTCGCGTATTCTTCTGCAGCCCCACCTGGCCAGTGCACCACAACTCGATCAATCACCTGGGCCGCCGCAAGACCGAAATGTAATCGCAAGTCACTCTGCGAGAGAAAACTGGACCCCGAGCGCACCTCGTTGACCTGCACCTTTCCGCCGCTGTGTACTTCGACGCGAGCGCCAATCCCTGCGCGGTTACTGCCCTTGCCTTCGAGCGCAATGCGCACCCAGTGCCCCTCCGCGCCGTCGTTGCGCATCAAGGTCGGCGCCGAAGTGACATTGGCCACCAATACGTCAATATCGCCGTCGTCGTCATAGTCACCGAAGGCCGCGCCACGACTGACGCGCATCAGCGCCAGCGCGCCGTCCGTCGGCACGTATTCCTCGAAACGCCCCTCACCGACATTGAGGTAGAGTTGGTTGCGCTGCGGGAAGGTCGTATTCTCGTATTCCTCGACATCGCTCTCCAGATGGCCATTGGCCACAAAGAGGTCGCGGTCACCATCGTTGTCGACGTCGAAGAAGCGCGTGCCCCAGGCCAGATAGGGAATGCTCCCCTTGCCCAAGCCGGCGAGGAACGTCTCGTCGACAAATGAACCGTCGCCCAGGTTTTTGTAGAGGGTATTGGTCTCCCACTGAAAATTGGTAACGAAAAGATCCACATAACCGTCGTTGTCGTAGTCGCCCATATCCACACCCATACCCGCTTCAACATCGCCGTCTTCGTTGTAGGCGGCACCAGCCAAAAGGCCCTCTTCCGCAAAACGGCCCGTGCCGTCGTTGAGATAGAGGAAATTCAACGTCTTGTCGTTGGCCAGGTAGAGATCGGGGTCGCCGTCGAGATCTACGTCGCCGAAGACTACGCCCAATTCCTTGCCCTGATCGCTGTCGAGGCCAGCGGCGCTAGTAATATCGGTGAAGGTGCCGTCGCCATTGTTGTGGTAGAGCACGTCGGAAACCCCATCAAAGGCCTCGGGACCGCAATAGAGCTGCAAGCCACTGCCGCCCTCAGCGCAGAGTCGGTGATTTTCATAGGAGAAATTGTGATAGTTGCCGACGTAGAGATCGACAAAGCCGTCGAGGTCGACATCGGCAAAGGCACTGCTCGAACCCCATCGCTCGTCTCCCACACCAGCCCGCACCGTCTGGTCGACAAAAGTACCGTCGCCGGCATTCTGATAAAGCGTGTTGGCGCCGAAGTTGGTCACATAAAGATCCAAATCTCCATCGTTGTCGATATCGCCGACCGCACAGCCCATGCCATAGCCCGTATCGCCGACACCCGCACTCGCCGTTTGATCGACGAAGGTGCCATCGCCCTTGTTGTGGTAAAGCGCATTCTGCGGCGCTTTTTTGTATTCGGTCCCGGGCACAGCCGCGCCATTCACCAGATAGATATCCAACCGGCCGTCGGCGTCATAGTCAAAAAATCCGCCACCGGGACCGACGGTTTCAATCACGAACTTTTGGCCATTGGCGCCATTGACATGTACAAAATCAATGCCCGCCGCTACCGTGACATCGGCAAAGCGAGGTCCGGCATCAACGAGACCTGCCGAAAGAACAAAAAGAATAGAAAAAAAAGACGTGTACAAATCCCAACTACCTTCCGTAAGTCGATGTAGTATATAAATATAGGAGATTATTAAAATAGAGCCACAGTCCGTGCAGTCGCAGCGACTATTCGAATTTTCACTATAGCTTATAAATGAATATTCCCACCGCAAATAATCGGATAGCAAGCAAACGCTCATCTCCGCAGCGGACCAGAGTCACCCCCCTGGTGATTAGAATGTCCCGAGCGACTCCGGCCATACTTCCTCGGCAATCGCAGGCCGGGGATAACGCGCCGACAAGGCCGAATCCGAGCTTTGCGCGCCGATAAAGCTAAAAGCCACATACCAGCACAGTGCCAGCAACAACAATAAGGCAATCGTCCAACGACCCGGCTCAACAACCGCGTCAATATGGGCTACCGCTACAGCCCCACGACCGCGCAAAAAGAGCACGGCGCCCGCGAGCATATAAATCGCAGCTCCTACCCCCAACGCCGCATCGGCACCCCACTCCATCCCCAAGGCCACCGAACCGACCGAGCCCAATACAGAAAAAAAGCCATTTACCGTCCAGAGCCACGGTACAATCCCGCTGTGCTGCAAACCGCCAAGACGCAGACAAGCCGGAAAACAAGTGCCCAACAACATGCCCAACGGCGCGACGAGTACCAAGGTCAGCCCGACTCGCGCCGACAGCGACCACGCTAAGGCCCAGTCAAGTGCGCTGGTGAGCAAAAGCCCGTACAGCCCGCATATCACCCCGACCCCAACCGCGAACAACCCCAGGCCGCTAGGACGCGCAAGCAAGCCCAACCGGCTGCCCGCGACACTGCCCGCACCGCTACCAATCAACAAAGCAAAAAGCGCAACCGCCAGCGTCAGCGTCGGGTAGCCGAGAAAAAGGCCAAAACGCTGTAAAAGATGGATCTCAACCATCATAAAGCCCGCCCCCAGCCCCGCGGCAAAAAACGCCCACAGCAAAGGGGGCAATTCTCCGAGCCTTCTTTCGCGTATAGCTCCGGACGCCAAAGGCGCCAGCAAGGCTAACACACCCAAGAAACCCGAACCCAATAACAACCAGACTAGCTTCACATCCAGCCCAGGAATCGCGTCATAGAAGAAGGGGCGATCGTCAGTCACCGGTGAAATATCGAACTCGGTAGCGGCGACAAAGGCCGCAAGCCCAGCAGTCCGCAAAGGCGCAAAAGCCGACCGCTCGCGCAAACCGGGCAAGAAATAAGCGTTGAGTTCCAGTTCCGCCATCACCTTGCGCAACTGCCCGAGCTGATAGGCGGTATAGGGCTTTTTCTGCACCAGCAACAAGGGCCGGTAAGCCTCTTCGCTCGTCGCGTCACCTCGGGTGCCATTAACTACCACCAGATGATCTAGAATGCGACCCGGTTCCCCACCCCGCTCTAACCACAACGCCTCTAACGTCGCCACTACTCGCAACATCAGCGCGTGGTTGTGCACCACCAACGCCAATCGACCGCCCTCGTCAAGATGGTCAAGATAGGCAGCAAAAGCCTCGCGGGTGAAAAGATAGTTTTCCGCCAGCGCGTAACCCACCAGATCCGCCGCCTCGGCGTAAACCAGCGGCAACGCGATCAGATCATAGCGTCGGTCGGAGCGCTGCAGATAGTTGCGACCGTCGCCGGTATGCACGTCTACGCCTTGCAAGTCGTAGAGATGCCCATTATAATCACCGCGTTCCCGGACCAAATCTACAATCTCCGGATTGATTTCCACCGCCTCGATATCGCGCCAACCTGTCATCAACGCATAGAGCACGTCGGCCCCGCCGCCGGGGCCGATGATCAGCGCGCGTTCCCTCTTGCCAAAATAATAAGGGAAAAAAGCCGCTTCGCGACGCAGGAAAAACAACCGTCGGTAGTCGCCCGGAAAGCGAAACATATACGAACCGGCTCCACCGTCGACATAGAGGTTCAACCCCGTATCCCCGCTGCGGTCCACCAGATCGGTGCGGGCAAACGCACTCCAACGCGTATCCACCACCTCACCTGTACTGCGGCCATCAGGCCCGCTACCCAGCGCACGGAACATCGGTTTATCGGCGGCCTCCGCCAAAGCGCGCAAGTCAATTGCCCCATCCCGGGCGACGAGCAAAGCGACGACCAGCACAACAAGCAATCCGAGCATCGTCAATCGCGCCAACAAGCGCTCGGCCAATAGCACGCTCGCCGCCAGAGCCAGCATACCGGCGCTAATCAACGCGGCCACGCCGCCCAGCCATTCCAACGCCACGACGATCCACAAAATACCCAATGCCGCACCAACCAAGTCCCAGCAATACAGCCGCTGGCTCTCCGTGTGCCGGACGCGAAAAACCAGCGCCAGAAAAGCGCCCGCCGCGATAAAGGGCACCCCGGCCACGGCCACCATCAACAGCAAAGGCATGCGGGGAAAAGTGGCCAATAGCAACGCCCCCAGTCCCATACTGCTAGCGCAAAAAGCGGCCCACCAACCCAGATGGCGACCCAAGCCTTCGGTGCCTTGACGAATCGCCGCGCTCAACGCCGCGCCCAAACCCAAGCCACACACCGCGCCGGAGACGACCAAAAAAGTGTAGTGGTAATGCTGTAGAAACGAGAACAGCCGGGTCAAACCGATCTCGTAACCGATCACTGCGGCCGACAACAGGCCGACGCTCAAACGCAATCTAAGTTCAGCGTTCATGGGGTGACCTCCAACGCTTGCGCTTCCGCCTGTCGGCCCTGACGGCGATAGAGCTGCGCCAGCATCTGCCGGGCTTTGCGATATTGCGGATCGGCGGCCACGGCCTTTTCGAAAGATGCAATGGCGAGCGCCGATTCACCTTGTAGTACATAAACATTAGCCAAATTATGGTGCGCGCGGGCGTAATCTGGATCGAGTTCTAACACCTTTCGATAAGCGGAGATCGCCGGACCTAGCTCGCGACGGCGCAGATGGATATTGCCGAGATTATTGCGGGCGTTGAGATGGCCCGGCGCAATAAGCAACGCCGCCTGATAGGCCTGGCTCGCCGCCCGGTAGCGGCCAATGCGCGCATAGACCGCGCCGAGATTGTAATAGGCGTCGGCATCGTTGGGGTTGAGCACCACCGCCGTTTTATAATCGAGTATCTTTTGATGCTCGCCCTGCAACGCGCTGAAATATTCGAGCAGCTTGCGCCCCCTAGTCTCCTGGCCACGCCGCACCAACGCCTGGCCCAGGCTATAATAGACCTCGTCGCGATCCGGGTCGGCGACAAGTGCCCGCTGCAATAGCGAGATGGCTTCATCCGCATCGCCCTCCCGCAATAGTAGAATACCAAGCCGCGCCTGTAGCGCCGCGCTCGTCGAATCCGCGCTCAGCCCCGTGCGCAAGGCCTCCTGTGCGCTGGCGGCGTCTTCTCCGGCCAAGTGGACCTGGGCAATCAACTCATGCGCTTCCGCGCGCGCCGGCTCGGCCGACACCACATCGGCGAGCTGTCGTAGCGCCTCGGCGTATCGCGCCTGGGCGAAATAGACCCGTGCCAATTGGAACATCAATTCTACTTCGTGCGGCATCGCTTCCAGCCCCCGGCGCAACACATCGGTGGCCGGACCGTAGTCGGTTTGCCGCGCGTGCAACCCGCCCAAGTTGAAATAGGCCTGAAGATAATTAGGCTGCAAAGCGATCGCGCGCTCGTAGAGCGGCACCGCCGAATCCAACCGTTGCTGCCGCAAGCGAATATTGCCCAACAGATAATGCGGCTTGGCCAATGTAGCATTGAGCGCGACCGCCCGGTTGAGTGCCTCGACGGCCCTATCAAGATCCCCCTGATCCGCGTAGAGCCGGCCCAAGCCCACCCAGGCCAACGCAAAATCGCCGTCGATAGCCAACGCGCGCTGGTAGCTAAGCTCGGCTTCCGCATATAAACGCTTGCGCAAGAGCGCATTGGCCAATTCCACATGCGCTGCCACAGATCCCGAGCTTTCTTTTGCCGCGATCCGCAACTTGGCCAAGGGATGTACCAACGGCGGCAAAGCCGCCTGGGTTTTAGCCGGCAATACCAATGGCGCCTCTTCCCAGAAACGCGCCAAATCGCCGTTATCGGCCGACGACGAATTGTTCGGCCTCGCGGCAGCTATCGCAGTTTTTTGCGACGCACCCGCCATCGGCTCGACCACTTTGAGCACCTGTCCGCCGCGTACCGCCAACAACTCTTGGCGAATGCCCGAAGGCCAAGTGATTTCTATCCGCTCGGCCAATTCGCTTGAGCCCAAACCGAAAAAGACACGTGCATCGTTCTGCGATAAATAACTGGCGGCGCTGCGTTTTTCCGCCACCAAAACCCGCCCGCCGACCTGCACTACAACACGCGCGCCATAACCATCCCGATTACTGACACGCCCTTCTAAATCGAGCGCCAGCCAGTTCCCCGCCCCATCGGTCTCATTGCGTAACAACACCGCCCGTTGCGCGGTATTGACCAGCAACAGATCCGCGTCCCCATCATTGTCATAGTCGGCCACCGCCGAACCACGACCAACCAAGTCTATCGTCAAGTATAGCCCCGCCGCTTCGCTCACGTCCGTAAAGCGTCCCTGGCCGTCGTTGAGATAAAGCTGGTCGCGCTGGCCATACGTCGCTTGCGGGTCAAAGCGTCCGATATCCTCGTCTATATGGCCATTGGCCACATAGAGGTCCTGGTCTCCGTCGAGGTCCGCGTCGAGGAAGTTTATGCCGAAGGCCAGTCGGTCCAGACTCGTCGCCGCGAGACCGGCATCCATCGATACGTCCTTGAAAAGCCCGTTGCCCTGGTTGCGATAAAGCGTATTGCTCTCCCACTGAAAATTGGTCATCACCAGATCCAAATGCCCGTCGCCGTCGAAGTCGGCCACGTCCACCCCCATCGTGCCCTCCGGTTTGCCGCCTTGATTATACGCCACACCAGCAAAAAGGCCGACCTCGACAAAATGACCGCTATCGTTGCGAAAGAGAAAATTTGGCGTAGCGTCATTACCCTGAAAAAGATCGGGGTCGCCGTCGAGGTCGTAATCAAAAAATACCGCGCCTAACTCGCGGCATTCGACATTGAGTAACCCCGCCGCTACCGTCACGTCGACGAAGCGCCCGGCCCCGTCGTTGCGAAAGAGAAAGTCCCGCCGCCCCGGATACTCGGTCGGCGCCAAGTGTCGCCGAGGCCGCTGCAACCCGCCCGCCGCCCCAAGATCCTCCTCAGCAAACGCGAACTCGAGATAATTGGCCACATACAAATCCAAGTCCCCATCCAAATCGTAATCGACAAACGAAGACCCCGTCGACCAACTCTCGTCCCCCCCTAACCCGGCGTCACCGGTTATATCGCGGTAACGCCAACCCGCGGCTTGCCCCTCGTTGCGATAGAGTATATTGCGCCCAAAATTCGCAACAAAGAGATCCGCGTCCCCGTCATTATCGAAATCGCCCGCCGAAACTCCCATGCCATAACCCGTATCCGCCACCCCCCGCGCTTCGCCAACCTCGACAAAACGCCCGCCCTCGTTCCGGTAGAACTCGTTCTTTGGTGCATCCGCCGAAACATAACCCGGCAAATCCCCGCCATTTACGATATACAGGTCCATCCACCCGTCCCGGTCATAATCAAAAAATGCCGCGCCCGCCCCAATCGTCTCCACCGCGTACTTGCGCCCCGACATCCCGCTCGTATGCACAAAGTCGATCCCCGCCTCCGCCGTCGCGTCGACAAAGCGCACTTGCGGCTGCGGCGATGCAATCTGTTTTCTCTCTCTACTACCCTCGGAGGCAAGCACTTCACCTTCATTACCGTCTTGTATTTTCCGCACCTTTTGATCCAGCGGTATATCACCACAAGAAAATTGCCAGAGGCAGGCAACAAAAAAGCAAAGGTTCAAACTCATTCGACTAAGCAGTGTTTGATATTTAAGAATAATCGAACTCATCTATTTATCAGGAATTAAGGTGCGCCTAACCGCAAACAGTTGCCGAGGTCCGTTGGGGAGTATTCCCACAGCGGCTTTGCAGTTCTCGATTTAACAGGACTATGAAATCGGGGCCTGCTCTCGGAGCGGACCAAAGAGGGTCGGCGAGAATGGGCAAGCAACTACCCCCAACCGATCATCACCACCTAGACTAGCCCCTGCTCCCAAAACAGTCAAGCATCGCTTGCCGGTATCCGCAACCACCATTATCATTATTAGACCCAATACACACTACAAGGAGGCCTCCTTGCCGCGTCTCTTCACTCTCTGCCTTATCGCCCTCGTCACCGCTTGCGCTGACCCCCCCGAACTACCGACGAGTCCCGACATCCTCGCCCGCGTCGGCGATGTCGACATCACCCGCAAGCGCGTCGAACGAGCGGCGGCGAAGCTCTTTCCCAACAACGCGACCGGCAACCTCCAGCACCAGGCGCTCGAACGACTTATCGACATCGAGATATTGCTCTTCGCCGCCCGCAAGCAGAACCTCGAACACGACTTTCAAGTCAAGAGCAAAGTAGCGCAGAAAGAACAGGAGCTGATCCTCGAGGAAATGTACCGCCGCGGCGTGGTCGCCGAGGATGAGCATGTAGATGCCGACGAGGCACGCCAGTATTTCGATCAGCTCCACCTCGGCCAACAGCGCCGACTGAGCAGAATCCTCGCCAGCGGACCGGCCGCCATCGACCAAGTGCTCGCCCGCCTGCGCGGCTCCGACACTTTTGCCGCCGTCGCGAGCGAACTCTCCGACGACGGCAATACCGCCCAGCAAGGCGGCGACCTCGGCTGGAAAAGCCGTCTCGACTTAAAAAACTATGTTCTGCGCCGCCAGATCTTCGATGCCAAACCTGGTTCGGTTATCGGGCCGATTCAAGAGCCGGACGGTTTTTCGGTCTTCACTGTCACAGGTGAACGCGAAGTACCCTACGAAGAAATGGCCCCCGCCGTAATCCAAGCAATGCAGGAGCAGAAGCGCGCCATCGCCACCTTTGAGTTCCTCGAGGGGCTAGCAGACCACGCCGACATCGAAGAAAAAACCGAGACCTTCCAATTGCTACTCGGTCGGCTCAGCGAAGCCGGCCAAGAAATGCCCGAGTTCAAAAAGGGAGAGGGTCAGTTGGTGCTGCTCGAACTCGATGGCAAATCATGGACGCTAAACAATTTTATAGCGGCCATGCACAGTGAGCGCAACCAGGCGGAAATCCGCGAATTAGACGACTTGCGGCGCTTCGCCCGTCGCCTCTACGGCCTAAAAGTCCTATTGCCGCGCCACGCCCGTGAAATGGGCATTCACGAAGCCGAGCACGTCGCCAAAGGCATCGAAAGTACCCGCCGCCAGGCCCTAATCGAGCGCATCCGTCAGATCGCAGTGCTCGAAACGCTTGACCCGTCCAAAGAAGAAATGCGCGTCTATTACGAGGCCCATAAGGACATCTACGTGCGCGCAGAGCGCATATCGATACTCGAGATTCTCGTCGACACCCGCGTACAGGCCGACTCGCTGCTGGCGGCCATTGAACGCGGCGAGGACCTCGACGAACTGGCCCGCCGCTACTCGCGGCGCAGCACCCGCATCCGCCGCGCCGGCGGCCGCATGCAGCTTTTGCGCCCGGACAAATACGGCAACATGGGCTGGGAGGCCGAAAACGCCGAGATCGGCCAGATCGTCGGTCCGGTGAAAACCGCGCAGGGCTTTACCGTCTTCAAGGTGCTCAAAAAGATTCCCGGTTTTCAGCAGAGCTTTGACGATATCTGGGGCCGGGTGCGCGCCCACCTGATTCAAGACCTGACCAAGGAGCGCTTCGACGAGTTGCTGGCCAAACTCAAAGACCAGTACGGCAATCAGATCCAAATCTACGAGGAACGTCTGCCAAAAGGGACTTGAGGAACGCGGCGAGAAAGATCAGCCAACAGCCGGGGATATATCTAGCGGACGCAGCGAAAACCTATCCTATTGCCCTTGATATAAGAATGCGCATTCTTGGTATTGGCCTGTTTGCCGCACTGAGCCAGGATATGGCCGTTAGGCCCCCCACAATAACTGCATCCCGCCCCCATCCTGGGTCCACTCCCAAACATTCGCCGACATATCCCTAACGCCCCTGGGCGCGAGGAGATGTTCTATCGCGAGATTCTCGGGACGATGTCCGGCGCCCTGGGCATCTCGCCATCACGACACCGAAATAGACGGTTTACACCGGCGAGACCTACGGGTTGGCTTAGGGCTCATCCCCGACAGACACAAGGGCGCGCTTTAGGGGCGGATGGGTAGGGTGTAGACCGAGTTCGAGGCCATCCTATCGCCCATGAGGCGGAGATATGGCCTGAAAGAGGCGAGACGACCGCAGGTCAGTAGCTGAGGCCGATACTGCGGACGAGAGTGCGAGTGATCGAGTCGCCGGCGATCTGCAGATGAAAGAGATAGAGGCCGGGGCTTGCCAGCGCGCCCAAGTTGTGGCGACCATCCCAAGACAGCTGATAGTGGCCGGCCACGCCCGGCGCGTTGTTTCAATGTGCGCACGAGCCGGCCGTGTAGGTCGCAGATGCGGGCCTCGATGGGGCGGGCGTCAATGACCTTGAGCACGTCAAATGAGATTTCGAGCGCGTCGTTGATACCGTCTCCGTTGGGTGTCAAGAGCCCGACGCCGATATCGAGACGTGTGAGCAGGACCTGATCGACGGGCAGGGAGACCGCGTCGCCGGCGCCGGGTATTTCGGGCACGGCGTTACCCGGGCCTACCTGTTGGCGGTAAGTCTCCAACCCGTTCTCTCGTTCCAAGAAGGCGCGGAAGCGGGTACTATTTTGGAAGACGGTGGCGGCGAAATGCAGCTCGACGCGCTCGGCTGCCAAAATGCGCTGCGGCAAGTGCAGACGCAGGCCGGCGTCGGTCGGGGTAATCTCGACATCGATAGGTGTGCCGTCGATCTGAATTTCGCGGAAGGTCAAAGGCACTGAGGCCTCAAGTGCTATGGCCCCGAGGCGTTTTGCTGAATCGCGCCGACAGGGTAGATCCAGCTCCCGCGGATATCGCCGGCGCTGAGGCTCAGGCGTTCCGCGCGCGCCTGCGGGACGGACAGCCAAAGTGCGCACAGCGCCAGTACCGGTACGCGCCTGGCGATATGGTAAACGATATACGCGTCAAAGAGCTTCGGCTCTCCAGGTATCGGTTTGAGTGCTGGCGGAAGCTGCAGACTCCCTTCCACCAGACTTAACCGGATGATATTTATAACCTAATTTCTTGCACAACAAAACCGCCTTAGGAGTCCGCCGCGGTCCAATCGAACAGCACTCCTAAATGTGCATTGGGTTCATACCTCAACCCTTGGTACATCGCCTGGCACTGATCCGGCGGCACAACATGCGTTAGCAATGGGTCAACAATCAACTTCTTGCGCTCAATCAAATCGATAATTACTTCGCAATTCCGCTGGATACTATGCTTGACATTGGGCTCACGTAATCGGGGGTAGCGCCATTCGTGCGCTCCTTTTAGGGTGATACAACCGTTACCCCATAGATGGATCTGGTCGAGCAATGAGGTGACATTACCCTGTAATTCACCGCGCGGCGAGCCCAAAAGCACAATTTCTCCACCCTTGGCCATTAGAGCACAGGCCGGCTCAACCAACGCGGGAATACCGGTGGCTTCTACCAAGGTACGAACCCCTTCGCCCTCCGTTAATGCCATCACAGCCGCCTTGAGGTCGCCGTCGCTGGGGTCAAGGACGTGTTCAATACCGCACGCTTGAGCTTGCTCGCGCCGCGCTTCGGCTGGCTCGATGACAATGACTCGAGCGCCAGCTAGCGCAAAAAGCTGTGCCGCGAAATTGCCCACCAGTCCCAAACCTTGAACCGCAACCCAATCCCCTAGCTCCGGCGGCGACACGCGCAACGCCGTCATAGAGACAGCCGCCATACGCGTAAATACAATCTGCTTTGGGTCCGCCGTCTCCGAGAATACGCAGGCGGGCTGAGCTGCATCTGTTAGCGAATACTGCGCGTGTCCGTTGTAGCAAAATAGTTGATCATCTTCATGCACATGACTCACGTCACTCCCAACCTGCAATACCTTGCCGACGGCGCCATACCCCGAAAAATAAGGGAGCGTACTCCAAAAATCATCCCGATAGATCGCTAGCTCGGTTCCAGGACTGATGATTGTATATAGTGATTGTATCAAAATCTGATTTGGGTCCGGTTCTTTGATATCGGTCGCTTGAACCATTGAGTGATCAGCACGATCAATACAGATAGCCTGACTCTTCATTCGGATGTCCTTGTTTAATTTTTTTCGGCGCCGAGCCCCTGATCTGGCTCGCCCATTCGCGCGACACCCCACAAGCTCGACCGATCTTCCGAGAGCTTACGCGTTTTTTCCATCCAGCCCATAATGCGAGCAATGTGTAGCATCGTGATCACTACCGCAAGAATCTGTCAGTACGCGGAAATCGACGAAAGCCATCAACCTCCAAATCTACGAAGACCATCTGACACCGGGCGCCTGATCGGCCCCCCCGGCGCCATTCAACGCACCAGCAACATCCGCGAAAGATAGCGCTGGGGGCCAACTTGCGCCGACACCAGATACAATCCGCTGGCACTCGCCCGCCCTGCCTCGTCGCGCCCGTCCCAGACCATTCGCTGGACGCCGGCCGGACGATAGCCCCTAAACAACGATCGCACCGATTGGCCCAAGACGTTGTAGACCTGCACCTCGATCTCGGCTGCCTGCGGCAGCGACACCGACACAACCGTCTCGGCGTTAAAGGGGTTAGGATAGTTGAAAAGCTCTATCGCCGCAGGTTTCGTCAACGAGACTAAACCCGACACGACGAGTCCCGCCTCCTGCGCCAATTCCAACCCGGCCGGCGGCAAACCGCTGGGCACCCGCGCGGGCACGACAATAGTAAACGTCGAATCGGTGAGCGCGTGCATAAAGGCCAACAGGTCCTCTTTCTCTCCCGCGGTCAAACCTAACGCAAACAACGCTGGATCGAGATTCTCGCTATCGATTGAGGCTTCGTCGCCACCGCCCCGGTCGTAGAATTCGATCACGTCTTCTAAAGTCTTCAGTGCACCGTCGTGCATATAGGGCGCCGTCTGCGCGATCTGCCTCAGCCCGACGACCCTAAAGGCGCCGATGTCCTCGCGATTCCCCGAATTGAGAAAACGGCCTTCGTCCCGGCCGGTAGGCCGCGGCGTACCCGTATTAGTCGTCGTCGACCCTCGGCCCGGGCCAACCTGCTCAACGCCCTGGACGCGAAAACTCGAATCGGTGAACAAGGGCCCGCTATGGCAGCTAACGCAGCCGGCCTTGTCGTGGAAAAGCTCGAGCCCGCGCAGCGCAGCCGCGTCCAGCGCCACATCATCCCCAGCCACATAACGATCATATGGGGTATTGACCGTGTTTTGCTCGCGTTGGAACGCAGAAACTGCCCGGCCGAACGTCGAACGGGTGATCACCGATTGCAAAGGCGTCGGATCGTGCACGCAACCCAAACGAGGCAGTTGCCTGACCACCGAATCAGCTTCAGCTGGAAAAGCCTGCTCAAACAGCTCGACATATTCGGGGTTGCTCTGCAAGCGCGCGAGCACGCTGTCGACGGCCATCTCGCGCGGATAGGCATCACCGCGCATTTCGACCCGCACGATCAACGGGCGCAACGCCTGGGCTTCGAGCCCGCGGTCCTTGCCATCCCAAAGCATAAAACCTTTGGACGAAGGCAAGCCCGACTCGTCGCCATTATAGCCGACATTGAAAGTCGTCATCGTATGCCGCGGCTCCGAGATCACCGTATCACCCGTAATCGCCGAAAAGCCCAATACCCGATCTGGCCCCAAGCCCTTGCCGGAAGCGCCAGCGGCCAATTGCCGTCCGTCAGCCATGCCAAAGGTCGGCAAATGGCAGGTCGCGCAGGCGGTGTCTTTCTCGCCGCTGAGGATCGGATCAAAAAAGAGCAAGCGGCCCAACTCGACACGCTCGGGATTAAAGCCGTTGTTCGCCGGATAGGGCACGGGTGGCACTGGCTGTAAATCGAAACGCCGGCGTAGATCGCCATCTTGCGCCTGGGCACTTATGACGCCCGCCGACAAGACTAAAACCAGCACGGCAACGGTCATCGCGTATTTATTCATGGCCATTCTCCCCTTGCAAAGTCTGTGGGGCTCGTTTGACCGTCCCCCATGAACGCAGCTGTACCGCCGTGCCTGCCTGCACGCTCGCGGCGCAGCGAAAACCGATATCCGGCCCCTTAAAATTGGGGGCGTCCCGCGCCCGATAGGTCGGGCGTACATGACTCGCGTCTATGGCATACGAACCGCCGCGCACCGCCTTAACGACCCCCTTTTCGGGGCCCTGTGGGTTGGTGTCTGGACCGTGGGTGTAATAGCTCGGGTGATACCAGTCGTTGGTCCACTCGAAGACATTACCGACCATGTCGTAGGTACCAAAAGGGCTGGAACCGTCCCGGGTCTGGTAGCCATCCCGGTCCGAACCGTCGAAAAAGCCCACCGGATTAGTGCTGAGAATCGCTCCGAAGCCGCGCTCGAAAGGATCATCGCTCTGAAAGTAGTTGGCCCGATAAGAGTCGAGCCCATCGCCCCAGGGATATTTGCGGCCGTCGTCGCAGCGGGCGGCGCGTTCCCACTCCGCTTCTGTCGGTAGCCGCTTGTCCGCCCATTGGCAAAAAGACGTGGCGTTGTCCCAAGTCACCAAGGTGATGGGATGGTTCTGACGCTTCACCGTATTCTGCAAAACCCATTCGGCAAGCACATCGCCAGTTACCCGCTGGTATTCACCCCACTGCGCCACGGTGACCTCGTATTTGTCGATCAAATAAGCGTCGAGATGAATCTGGCGCACCGGCTGCTCGTCAAAGGCCTCGCCCTCCGCGCCGCGCGGATAAGAACCGGCCGGGACCAATACCATTTCAGTGGCGAAACCGGTGGGCAAACGCACGACCTGCTGCACTTTCTCGTATTGGGCGCCGACAGGCAACACGAGCAGCAAAACCGCACTGAGAGCAATCTGCATGATCATTTCTATTCAATCTCCGTATTTACAGTAGGCATCCATAGTGTATATTTGTTTCTAAATATAGTCCGGAGCACAATTCTACTCCAGCCATCGCAAATCGCACGACCGGAAAAAAATTAACCATAGACCGGTCAGGTGGTCCAATTACCCTTTGTTGCGCTAATTTGACCTTGATTTATTATACCCGTGACATACAATTTTTACGACTTATATTCGCAACACTGCCGATTATGTTTGTGTAAAAAAGGGCCATTATGAACCAGAATATCCCGAGATATTTCGCGCTCGTCCTGATCTTTACCCTCGTCCTGAGCGGCACACAGGAGGTTAACGCCGAGCAAATGCGCTACAACTCGGCCCGTGACTGGCGCCAATGGGAGCTGCCCTTGGGCGCGGTTGACCTATCGGCCTTGGGCGTAATCAAACCTACGCGTATCGAGCGGCGCACTGACGCCGTGCGCGACTTGGGCGCCTTTGACGGCGGCATCCGCGACGCCGGGTCCAATCTCAATATAGCCCATTTCGCCATCGACGACGATCCTACGACCGGCTGGGCGCCCGACCCCGAGGACGATCCCGATAATTGGTTTATAGAAGTTGATCTCGGCCGCGCCATCTCGGCCCACAGCGTCACACTGGTCTTTGATGCCGAGGCCCCGCCCTTCGCGCTCTTTGATCTGCTAATTTCAACCGGCGAACCCGAAACCGACTTTATCGCCGCTCCCATCGAGGGCTCCCTCGTCTACCGCACCATAGAGCGCTTTAAAGAGAATACCCGCCATCGGGTGACGTACCAAATCGAAGAAATTGACTCCGAACCGCTGAAAATCATCCGCTTCCAACCTTTGCTCCTAGCACCCGATGCCCGCCTCGTCGAGGTCGAAGTCGAGTCCGTAGGGGACAATATCGCCATAGGCCTGCTGGAGCGCGGCGGCACCGTGGACATCAATATCAACCTCGCCCAAATCGAACAGCAACCACTCGGTAAGGCCAGATCTCTCTTCGACGGCGATTTGTACGAACGCTGGCGCGCCGGCACCGCCTCGCGCGGCTCCTCTGATATCCTCGCCCACATGATCCTCGACCTCGGCGCCGTCTATTGGGTCGACCAGGTTCGCGTTATCGGCGGCGTAGTCGTACGCTCGGGATTCGGCGGCGGAATTACCACATCGCATTATGTATCGCGACGACGTTGGGATTTCCGCTTTTACGAATTGATGACCTCCGACGGTTCAATCTCACCCGACGGCTCTCGCCTCTATAGCAAGCACTTTTCGGGCGCAGCCCCCGAGAAACAGCGGGTCCGCGGCCTGGTAGACCACCACTTTGCCCTGCTGCCCACTCGCTACTTGCGTATCTTCTGGAAATTCTGGGACACCAGTTGTTTCAGTTTGCAACGCCTAGGTGAAGAAGGCGGCGTCAACGAAGTGCCCGGCTGCGCCGCCGGCGGCACTACCGACGAAATTCAGATCTTCGGCGAGGGTTTTCCGCAACAAGTCGACTTCCATTCGCCACTTATCGACTTGGGCGAGGGTAAAAATTTCAATTCGATCGAATGGGGCGGTGACCAGCCACAAGGTACCCGGGTCGAAATCCGCACCCGCACTGGCAACGAAGTCCTCGAAGCGTTGACTTTCCACGACAAGAACGGCAAAGAAGTCACCCAGAAGCGTTACAATAAGCTGATCCCGAGTTTTCGCGGCGCGATCGATACCACGCGCGTCCCCGGCGGCGACTGGAGCGCATGGAGCCGGATCTACAGCTTTTCCGGCGAGGCCTTCCTATCGCCCTCGCCGCGCCGTTTTATGGAAATCGACGTACGCATGGCTTCCGATTCACCCGACCGCGCGGCGACGCTCGATTTCCTCGCCGCCAATTTTACCGAGCCATTAGCCGGCAGCGTGCTCGGCGAGATTGCCCCGCAACAGGCCGAACCAGGCGTAGTCACCGAGTTTACCTATTATTTGAAACCGGAAGACACCAGCGGCTTTGACCGCTTGGCCGTCGAATCCGCCGCGCCGGTCCACTTTATGAGTATCACGCGCAATGGCGTCGAACTCGACGTACTGATGGATACAATCCCCAAGGGGTTCTTTGTAGATCTACCCAACCGCATCCGCACCGACCAACTCATCGAGCTTAAGTTCGAATCGTCCGTATTCCGGCAATCGACCCGTTTCGACGTCTTCCTCCAGGACAGGAACCAGGGCGACAGCGTGCGCCAGCGCGTGGACCCGGGCGATGCCTCCGACCAGATCGAGAGCAATACCAATATTGTCAGCTTACCGGTCAATCGTAACCTCTTTGCTAATATCGCGCTCAGTTCACCGGTACTCACCCCCAATGGCGACGGGATCAACGACGAAATTCAGCTTTCGGTCGATTTGGTCAATGTGCTTGAGCCGCGGCCCCTGCGATTGCGTCTCTACGATCTGGCCGGCCGTGCGGTCTACAACCGCAGCGAGGACGTCCGCGCCGGCCAGCGCCAGTTCAACTGGGATGGCAACGACGATGGCGGAAATCGCGTTGCACCAGGGATTTATATTCTCGAAATCTTGGTTGAAGGCGATGCCGCCAATGAGCGCGTGCAGGAAATTATCTCGGTGGTTTACTAACGGCATATCGTCAACGTCTCACCGAGAAATCAGTCCGGAAAAGACACTGCTCGTTTAAAATGATCGAAAAAAAACGGCCACTACACCATAAGTTACTGTTTCCACTGAAAATATACGTCACATTGCCCTCGTTTCCCCGCTGATATACGGAATTCACCACCTCTGAGGAGCCCGTTCGGGCTCTGGCAAACGGCTTATTCCAACACGTCACTTCCGCGGTGGAATCGTCACTCTATATATCGCTTTAAATATTTAGGCATAACTTCACTAAATCGTGGCTAGTTAATTGTGTGGAATGCTGTCGTAAATGGAATTTATTCAGATGTTTAGAAGTTTAGAAAAATCTTGACAAGAACTTACGTAGCCTATATATATATAGACCTTTGTAATTCTAATTCTCTCGATGTAGAAAGGAGGGCTTGCAGGCAAAACCGGTCAATTCCTTAGAAAATACATTAATTCACTACCTTCTGTTTTATTGCAGTAAGGTCTCTTTTCCAAACTTACTCAAATATTTTTGAGGAGGATTCAAATGCGTAAAGTCCTAGCTTTGTCCTTGGGCGCTTTATTTGTTGCCAATGCTGCCATCGCACAGGAACCGGCAGAAGTACCTCTGTTTTTTGCCGTGGGTATTCCCGCCGGCAATCTGCCCACCGCCGACGGCGATAACGCCGATTGGGCCTGGGTAGACCGTAGTTTCGAAGTCACCATCGACGACATGAACGCGCTGACCGGCGGCGCCGACGATGCCGATGACCTGTTCATCGATTTGATCATTGGTTGGAGCAATGCAAACAACCGCATCCACGCCATGATTCACGTCCATGACGATTTCCTGATTGTCGACAAGAACCCGGCTTGCACCTTCCGCGATGACAACTGCGAAGTGCATTTCGACCCGGACAATGGTGGTGGTGGTCCTTACTCCGCTCCTAACGACCAGGACTTGCAGCCCGCCTATCAGATGTGCTTGAGCTTCTCCGATCAGTTCTCCCGCGTCCAGATGTACAATGGCGCTTTGGGCAACTTTGAGCAGGACGCCCTGAACTTCTGGTGGACGCACACCGACTTCGTCGATGCGGGTCATGTCAACATGGGCCAGGAGTACTACTACGAGTTCAGCGCCGAACTGATGGACCCGATCTCGATTAGCGGTGGTCCTGATGCCAGCACGGTCTGGACCTTGGCTGCTGAGCAGACCATCGGTATGTCGATCTCGGTTGATGACGCCGACGAAGGCCTCAACGCCAATGGCAACGATCCTCTCGCCGAGGATTGCTGCGAGAACGGTTTCTTCTGGCAGGCTCAGTTCAGCATGGCCGAGCAGTTCATGAACAGCGGTGGTATGCCCGACATCTTCATGACGCCGATCGATGGCGCCACGGCAGTCGAGGCTACCTCTTGGGGTCAGGTCAAGTCGCTGATCAACGAAGAGCTCTAAGATCCTTTTTTAGCTTTTTGATTAGCAGTAACAAAGAGGAGGGGATTTGATTCCCCTCCTCTTTGTCCGTTTGTTCTTATATTTTCAATATCCTGATTCAATTCGCAATTCGGTGACAAGGGCGACAGCACTATGGGTAAGTCTCGATTCAGGCTGTTCGGCAACGCATTAATCTGCAGCAGCCTTTTGAGTATCGGTCCCGTCGGGGCCGTGGAAACATGGACCGCGGGCGGCAATAGTTTAACCTGGGAATCGGTTGGCGATCTGACAGGACTGACCATTGACGGGTCTGTCCTATTGCCCGCTGTTGTCGACTCGACCACCAATGCCGTTGACAATTTACCGCTCAGGCGGCGCGGCGGCAGCATATCTTCACCGCAGGCGCGTGAGGACCTGACCGGCGTGCTCACAGACGGTAGCTCCGAGACTTTCTGGCGCGTCACCCGCGAGCGCCGCCCCGATGGCACCTCGATGGTCATCGACTTGGGCGCAATTCTGCCGATCAACCGCATCCGCTTCCAAGGCAATAGGGACGTATTCCTGCGCGCCTACGAGCTTTTCGTGCATGACGGCGACCCAGCAACGCTGCGCGAGGGCCTGCCCGTCGCCTATATAAAGCAAGTCGGCTCCAACCTCGAGCAAAGCGATCCGGATATAGATGTGACGATTCCGCTGCAATTCGTACGTTTTATCCGCCTGATCAGCCGCTCGGGCCAGGAGTTTATCCTTGAAGAGGCCGAGGTATTCGGCGATGGTTTCGCCCCGACCGGCGAATACCTCTCAGACGTCATCGACCTTGGGCAGGCAGCCAATTTTGGCAAGATCCGCTTGCAAACCCAACTGGATCCCCTAAGCAATGCGATGCTGCAGACACGCACCGGCAGCGTGCCCGATCCCAAAGTTTACTATAGTAAAACAGAAGTATTTGAAGGTGAGGATCGGCAAGAATTACCAATTCTGCCCGTCGGCTCGCCCGAAGCTAAAGAAGAATACGACGACCTGACTTCCTCCAAAAAAGGCGAGATAGTCGACAATATCGACGAATGGACCCCATGGTCGGCCCCTTATGAGGACTTCTTCGGCGACCTGCTCTCACCCGGCAACCGCCAATACGTCCAGTTCCGCCTGCTCTTTTCTTCCGATGACGCACGCCAATCAGCTCTCGTTGATTCTTTTTCCTTTGACTATTCGATACCGACATTGGCCGCCGAAATAACCGCGGAAGTCACCCCGGCGACGGTCACCCTCGGCGAGAGCAACACCTTCGATTATTATATCCGCTCGAACTTTGACGCCGCCAATGCCGGCTTTGACCAGGTGCAGATTCGCACGCCCTTTAAGGCAACCGTTCAGGCCGTCGAGCTCGACGGGGTGCCCATAGCCTTCAGCGAAATCGATACCGAGAAAGAGAATAGCCTGGCCATCGAGCTGACGAACGATCGAGTCACCGTATCGGGCCAAGTCCTGCGCATAACCTTTGACGCCTTGGTCACGGTCTACGGCACGACGTTCTTCGCCAAGGTCTTCGACAGCCAAACCGGCGAATTGGGCCAAGATGTCGTGCCCGGGGACGCCACACCCTCGGCCGAGGCCAACCGTCTTTCAATCCAGGGCGCGCTGCGCCAGGAGCTTGTGCTCGAATTAAAAGCCAATCCGCCGGTTTTTACCCCCAACGGGGACGGTATCAACGACGAACTACAGGTCTCGTATATCCTGTTGCGAGCCCTTGTGCAGGTCCCCATCGACGTGACCTTATACGATCTTTCGGGCCGTTCAATACGCCGTTTAAAAAACAACGGCGCCCTCAACGGACCACAGCAACTGCTTTGGGATGGCAAAAATGAAGACGGCGTCATGGCGCCGCCTGGGATCTACCTTTTGCGTCTGTCGATAGACACAGATACCGGATCCGAAAACCGCACGTTACTCGTGGGTCTAGCCTATTAAGGCCTTTCCCGACGGGAACGCTTGGTTGGAATTGGCTGTCCTATTATGTATGGTGTCTTATAGGACGCAGTAGATGGCAGCCCAGCAATAATTGCAAAATTCAGGAGTAAGGCTATCAAAATTGCACGTGTATCTGGCCTAGCTGTAGTGGCGCTAACCCTCTTGGGAACGCCCGCCGCCATGGCGGAACGGCTCTCTTACAACACCCGTTCCGCCTGGCAGGAGTGGAAACACCCTGTTGGCGCCGTGGACCTGACCCTTACGGGTCGCGTGCAACCCCTGCCCGTGCGCAAAAATATCAACGCTGTCAGCAATGCCGAAAGCTTCGGCAGCGGTATTCGCAACGTCGGCTCCAATAGCCCTGCCGCCGTCAATATCATGGACGGTGACCCTTCGACCAGTTGGTCTCCCGACCCGGCCGAGGGCATTGATAATGCCTGGATCGAACTCGACTTGGGCCGTTTGGTGACCGCTTCCGAGATCGTCATCACCTTCGACGAAGCCGCCGCACCCTTCCAATTCTTCAATGTCTTGCTCTCCGGCGGTGATCAGTTCTTCACCAACGCGCTCGTTCCCGTCAACGGCACCTTGGCCTATAATCTCTCTCGCAAAGTCGGCTTTAATACCGCGCACCGCCTGGTCCTCAACCCGCGCCTGCACTCGTTGGGTTTAGGTGCCGCCGGAGCCGCCGCCGAAAGCAGTGGCGGGAACTTTAAAGAAACCTCGGGCCTAATCCGCGTAATTCGTATCGAGCTCGAGGAATTCGTCGAAGGGGCCGGTATCGCCGAGATTTCCGTCTCCGCCATCGGCGACAATATCTCTATGGGCCTGATCGAGCGCGGCGGCAGTATCGAACTAATCACCGACCTACAGCAAGTACTCTCCGGGGCGGAAAACATGGTAGACGGCAATATCGTCACCAATTGGGCGATGCAGACCTACCACCAAACCCAGACCGGCTTCGATATCTTCAACCGCATCATCTTCGACCTCGGAGCCCACTATTGGGTCGACCAGGTCCGCATCATCGGCGAACCAGCTGGCGCCCCTTCGGGCATCCGCAATAGCTACGCCAACTTTTTCTGGTATCAACTGCTGGGCTCCGACGGCTCAATAGCCCCCGACGGCACGCTGCGTTTCGACGAACTGGCCTTCGTCGACGACAGCCCGCTCAACGAAACAGTGATCCGCAACTTCGACCACGAATTCGACCTGCAGAAAATCCGCTACATCAAGCATTTTTTCCCGTCCACCCGCAATGGCGGCGACCGCGCCGGCACCCACGGCACCTATCGCAGCTTCGCGCTGATCAGCGAGTTCCAGATCTACGGGCAGGGTTTCCCCGCCGAATTGCAGATGACCTCGCC
>Ga0233433_10000521_pt1 | contig 41190 bp, 35 predicted proteins | sample SI_122_August201_5_FD_179868 | JGI IMG/M metagenome (GOLD analysis project Ga0233433, IMG submission 179868) | Seawater microbial communities from Saanich Inlet, British Columbia, Canada - SI_122_August2016_100_MG | ecosystem: Environmental > Aquatic > Marine > Inlet | place: Canada: British...
TGGTAAAAAGGGCAAGTTCTGCAGCAGACATGATACCTCCGCCGCCTGGAATGGGAATTTTCCGGACGTTGCTGTCATTGAATCGAGTTAAGGCATCCTCGGTAACTTCCGTAACAGGTGGTTCGGGTAGGTTCAATGCCGCAAAGTCAGCGGCCGTCATCGCTTCTCCAACGTGTTGTATCCGTTCGATTCTATGGTGCTCGCTGGCCGGACAACCCAGGTACAGGTCTTTAAGAGCAAGCGGCTCGGCAATACGCGTGCGTATTTGCTGGCTAAAGGATTCACCGTTAACAGCTTCGATAATGGCAGCAATCACCCACATAGATGAGGTTGGGTGATATTCGAAACGGCTTCCAGGCTGCCAATTCAGTCGCCAGGACTGGAAGCGCTGCCGCCGCTTTTCCTGGTCGAGCCAATCTAAGGGGTGAAACGGAGCATGCGGCAAGCCCGCTGTATGCGTGAACAGCTGCTCGATGGTAATGGCTTGTTTACCGTGGTCACAGAATTCAGGCAAGTAATCTGAAACCAGGCTAGCCGTATCGAGGTTATCTTCCTGTATGAGTAACCACGCCAATGCCGATGTTATCGCCTTGGTCGACGAAAAAACGCAATACAGGGAGTCCGGGGTGCCTGCGCCAAAGGTTTCGAACGCGACTAATTTTCCACGACGAGCGATGGCAAATTGTGCCGAAGGCAATAGTCCGGAATCGATATCCTGTTGGATTCGATCCTTGAGGATCCCTAGTTTATCAGGATCGATGCCTAGTTCGGCTGGATCATGCAGTTCCTGCTTGGCGTGTTTCATTCGGATTCCTATTTTTTGGGCCCTGATGGCGCTTCGAGCCAGTCTTTAAAGGCAGTATAAAATAGCTAATCCTAGCAGATAACAATGCCCGCATGTTGGCTCGATACTTGAGTGATCAGGCTAGTCATCCAAGCGTTTACTCACGGCTAAAGGAGATTACTCTCCTGTTTTCTAATTCGCTCCTAATGCAGGCTGTATTCCTCATTCGGTGAATCAAGGAATGTCAGATGCGAGAGTTAACTTCCCAGGAAATTGAACAGGTAAGCGGTGGCCTCGAACTCATAGATGCGGCCGCTATGATTGTCTCTATCTCCAGTTACAGCCCGGTGACCATGGCGCTGGGTTACCCCATTGCGGCGGCATTGGTAGCCATCGAGGTCCTGTCCGAATAACCGGGTCTGTGAAGGCACCGGCATCGTCGATTGTTCGGTGATCAGCCCCATGGAATCGTGGTCTTCACGCGCTCGTTGATCTTCAGGGTTTGATGGCACCAAGCCTATTTGAGTCTGCCATCAAACATGAGCTGGCTACTCTTCAGAGCGTGTAGAAATCCAACTGAGCGTAATTTTATTACTGTTGGTAGTAAGGTAGCGCAGGGTAAAGCCATCGAGCTTTAACAGGAGTAGAGGATCAACCACCAATATTAAGGAAGCGCAGTCTCATGTGGTCATACGCAGGTCGGAAGGAGTGTTACCAGGTTCTGTGGCAACAGGGTTCCAGTTTTCCTAGCGCGCCCGAGGCAAAACTGGTTTTTTATCCCGTTGTTGGCCGAGTTGTTCCCCAGTCCCAGCAATCAGATAGTCCGCTTAAAAGTCCAAATTATCTGACTCCTGTATTAGTCAGTAGGTCGACAGGACTGACTGAACAGGGCCCCGAAGATAAAGCCTTGTTGAGTCAATCCATGGTGATGACCCAGGAGACGTCAACAGATCCAGGTTATCGATTTTTACCGGTTACTGCATCGGCAGGGATGGCCTTATCAAGGATGATCTCGGCTATGTTGTTGACTCGACTCCGGATCGCTAGATGGTCACTTTTTTATTGGATTTCTATCACTGCAGGCTTCGCAGCAGTCGGTCTAGGTCGAGTCGCTTTGGTCTGGTGCCTGGTTAGCGGATTGAGCGCAGCGTATCACTGGTGGGACTATTTGACCGTTCAGGCAGCGCCGGGATTACTGCTGGATCGATTCTGGTTTTATGGTTGGTTATACAGCCGCTGTCTTGTTTATCTGTTGTGCTCGGCTAGTTTTGCTGGGCTGATAGGAGTAAGCCAGGTATTTTTGATGCAATTTTTTGGTTCGGCTGATGAATTGCTGATGCAAGGAGCTGTTATTTTTGATAATCGTGAACAGTTCAGATGGATTCGCTATTTTACTGCTCCATTGCTACACGTCAGCCTGACTCATCATTTGAGCAATTGTGGAGTGCTATTTCTACTGGCAGTGCTAGCGGGTCCATTGCTGGGCTATCGATATCTGTTGTTGGTCTATTCCAGTGCGGTAGGTTCCATGTGCGTGGTGGACGTTGTGTATGCCTACTTGCCATTTGAGGGCGACGGCATAGTCGGGCTATCGGGAGGCTTAGCGGGTGTTCTGGGCTGGCTGCTGGGCCTCAGTCTCAGATGCAGGCAACTATTTCCTAGATACTACTGCTGGAACGTGTTTGCGTTGCTGCTGGTCACTTTACTGGTATTGCCCATGGTGGTCAGCCAAGGGAGTTTTGTCTGTCACCTGGTAGGTTGCCTGCTGGGTCTTTGCCTGGTTTTAGTACTGCCGATTAATCAGATCACCTCTGGCTGGGCATATCCAGAGATTTGGAGCGGCAGTCTGAATGCTGAAAAAAGTGACCTTAGGAGCCGAACTCGCCAATGACCCCCGAGATACTTTCTTTTGCATCGCCAAACAGCATTCGGGTGTTTTCGCCAAAGAACAGAGGGTTATCCACCCCTGAGAATCCAGATGCCATGGAGCGCTTCAGCACAAAAACAGTTCTGGCTTGATCGACATTAATAATGGGCATGCCATAGATGGGGCTGTCTTCGTCTTCGCGAGCACTCGGGTTAACAACATCGTTAGCGCCGATGACAATCGCAACATCAACATTTTCAATCCTAGGATTGATGTCATCCATTTCTACGAGTTGTTCATAGGGAACGTCCGCTTCAGCTAGAAGAACATTCATATGTCCGGGCATACGACCAGCAACCGGATGAATAGCATAGGATACCTCGCAGCCATTGGCTTCAAGGATGTGCCCCAATTCTTTCACGACATGTTGAGCCTGCGCAACGGCCATGCCATAACCGGGAACAAAGCAGACATTAGAAGCCGCCTCAAGGATGTAATAGGCATCTTCAACGGAAACGGGCTTGACCTCTCCCTCAACTGCTTTACCCACTTTGACCGCGCCAAAGCCGCTGAACAATACATTAGCCAATGATCGGTTCATGGCTTTACACATGATGTTGGTGAGGATAATACCTGAAGCACCCACCAATGATCCGGCTACAATCAGGATATTATTATTGATGGCAAAACCTGCGGCACAGGCAGCAATCCCTGAATAGCTGTTCAAGAGGGATATTACCACCGGCATATCTGCGCCACCGATGGGGATAACGGCCATAATGCCAAGTAATAAAGCCAAGCCTAGCAGCCCGTATAGATAGACAGAATCCGCAGCCGGGTCTGTACAGAAACGATAAACGCAGGCAGCAATTGCAAGCAGTAACAGACCATTTAGCAATCGCTGGCCAGAGAACACGAACGCAGCACTGTTTAACTTTTCACTGAGCTTTCCATAAGCGATGAGGCTGCCAGTGAAGGTCAGTCCACCAATTAGAATAGCCAGCGCTATAGTAAAGGCGGTGAATCCACTAATGCCTGCGTCGGTTGACTGGTATAGGGTTGCCCAGCCTACCAGTAGACTGGCTGCGCCACCGGAACCATTAAACAGTGCGACCATTTCCGGCATGCTGGTCATAGCAACCAACCTGGCTGCCAGCAATCCTATAGCGGCACCAATTATTATGCCGCCAGCAATAATTTCAAAAGCAGCTCCGTCTGAGACCAGTGCCGCAACCACAGCGACCAGCATACCGATGGAGGAGAGTATATTTCCCTTTCTAGCTGTTGCTGGTGAGCCCAGCATTTTCAGGCCGTATATAAATAAAGCGGCCGAAACGATGTAAGAAAAGTTAGCAATCAGGTCAATCATTTACCGGTACTCCGCTTGCTCTTAAACATACTTAACATGCGGTCTGTTACCAGGTAACCGCCGACGACGTTAATAGTCGCAAAGGTCACGGCGGCACCGCCCAACCAGTTAGCCATATCGTTACCGCTGATACCTGCGGCCACGAACGCCCCGGCCAGTGTTATACCGGAGATTGCATTTGCACCGGACATGAGCGGGGTATGCAAAGTTGCTGGCACCTTGGAGATTAGTTCAAAGCCGAGGAAAACGGCGAGAACTAATATGAAAGTAAGGAAAACTATGTCCATTTAAGACTCCTGGTTTCTCAAAGACAGGATCGATTGATTTACAATCGATCCTGCGGTAGTAATGACGCATCCACTGAGGATGTCGTCGTCTAAATTTAGTGCGAACGATTCGTTTTCTGGATCCCAGAACTCCGTCACGAGGTTAACGAGATTAGAGGCGTACATCTGGCTGGCATCTTTACAGACTTCAGCTGGCAGGTTCGACATCCCGATGATAGAGACGCCACCGACATCGACGGTCTGGTCTGGAATAGAGCCATCTACGTTACCACCTGAGTCAACCGCCATGTCGACGATAACACCGCCTGGCTTCATAACTTCGACCATGTCATGAGTGACAATTTTAGGTGCAGGTCGTCCAAACAACTGGGCCGTGGTAATAACGATATCCGCCGCGCTGATAACAGACTTCATACCCTGGCGCTGCAGTTCAAGCTGTTCGGCCGTCAGTTCTTTAGCATAGCCGGCTTCGGTTTGTCCGGTTGTGCCGAGATCAATTTCAACGAACTTTGCTCCCAGAGACCGAACCTGTTCTGCTACTACCGGCCGGGTATCAAAAGCCTCGACCCGGGCACCAAGTCGTTTGGCGGTTGCGATAGCCTGCAGGCCAGCAACCCCTGCGCCTATAACGAATACCTTGGCTGGGCTGAGGGTGCCAGCCGGAGTCATCATCATCGGTAAAATCCGGTCCAGCTTCTGTGCCGCGATTATCACCATGACGTAACCAGCGAGGTTAGCCTGGGAGCTCAGGGCATCCATTTTTTGCGCTCGCGTGGTGCGAGGAATCATTTCCATACTAATCGCGGTAATTGACTTTTCTGCTAATTTATCGATCAGGGTCGGCTCGTTGTATGGATCAAGATAGCTGATCTGAATGCAGCCGGCCTTTAGCAGGTCGATATCGCTTATTGACGGCTTCTGGACTCGCAGTACTATGTCGGCCTGGCCGAGCAGGGCGCTTCGGTCAGTTTCAATCTCGGCTCCGGCTGAGAGGTAATCCTGATCAGAGTAACCGGTTTTTAATCCGGCGCCGGATTCAATTTTCAGCGTAAGGCCCAGCTTGGATAACTTTTTGACGGCGTCCGGAACAAGCGCGACTCGTCGTTCTGTTTCTGCTGTTTCAGCGGGTACAACTATCAGCATAAGTGGTGTCCAGAAGGGTAGGTTAGTCGAATGTTTTAGATGAGCAGCAGCCCAAAAATCGTTATGTCATCTTCCTAGAAAAAAACTAAAGGTTTGCCAGGGCTTGTTGATATATTTCTGTCACAGGCCTCGTATCTGCAATAGGCTACCCTGTTTTGGGACTTCAGATAGCGATAAGCGAGTTGTATAATGTTCAGTCTTTTCATTTCAAGTAGCCATTATTCGGCCAAATATGTTCATCTATCGGTCGGTTCAGGTATGCTGAGTTGACCGTCGTTGATGCTTTATCATTCGTTTTCAGGTATTCGTTTTCAGGTATTCGTTTAACCAAACCACAACCAGAAACTATTTTAGGCTCTCAATCTAGTGGCTACATGCTTGGGTCGGTCGTAATCCTAACGACAAAATATTCGAAACCTGTCGAAAATCTCCGCAAGGGAAAGTACCATGATCCTTTGTGCCTTACCACTAAATGTAGGAAAAAGCGGTTAAGTTTTAGGTTTTATCAGCTTTCTGGAGATAATAAAGCCTTATCAGGCGTTTTTGGTTATTTGATTTCGCTACGCCGATTTGATTTCGTTTTGGCTATTCGATTTGGTTTAAAATGCTGGGTTCTGTATGAGTAAAATATTTGGTTCTGGTTTAAATAAGAGTAACAAAGATAGCCGGGCTTCGGTGGCTTTACTAAGCTGCCTTGATTGAACCGGCCCGCAGGTCAAGGTGCCGGCTGTGTACCCATAGAGATGATGATCAGGAGGAATTTGTAAAATGAGTTGGCATCAAGAAACTGATGAGATTCGCCTACGTCGAAAATTATCAAAGCAGCAGGGTGGTGAGGAAGGTATTGCCCTTCAACATGCTAAAGGGCGCCTGACCATCAGGGAACGTATCACGGAACTGGCAGATACGGATTCATTTGAGGAGCATGGTGAAGGTGCTGGCTTTGCCGAAAAAGATGCAGAAGGGAATATCGTCTCGTTTAGTCCGGCAAACTATGTTGTCGGGTTTGCGCAGGTCGACAATCGAAGGATTGTTTTAGGGGGAGAGGATTTCACCTTAAAGGGAGGATCGCCGAACGGCGCAGGCCTGAGGAAAAGTGTGTATGCCGAAGAACTGGCCCTGCATTTTAAAGTTCCCCTTGTCCGGTTGCTGGAAGGCGGCGGAGGTAGCGTTGCGGGTTCGTCAGGGAGTGGTCCAAAGACCGTTGGTTCGCCTGTTTATGCTGATCCGCGGTTTAGGGTTATCGCCGCAGCGATGACGGAAGTGCCGGTTGTTTCAGCAGCTATGGGGCCAGTCGCCGGGTTCCCTGCAGGAAGGTTGGTGGCATCACATTTTTCTGTGATGGTTAAGGGTATATCCCAGGTGATGGTGGCAGGGCCAGCTCTAGTTGAACGGGCCTTAGGTGTGAAGCTGAGCAAAGAAGAGTTAGGTGGTTGGCGGGTTCATGCTAGAAGTGGCCTGGTTGATAACGTCGTAGATTCAGAAGCTGAGGCGTTTGCTGAGATTAAAAAGTTCTTGAGTTATATGCCAGGGAATATCTGGCAAAGACCAGCTCGACAAACATCAGAAGATGATCCAGAACGTCGAGAGGAGGAGTTAGTGGATATCGTCCCGAAGGATCCTCGCAAAGCATTTAATATGAGCAAAGTGATCAGGCTGATTATGGATAAGGACAGTTGGTTCGAAATCGCACCCTTATATGGTCGCGGTCAGATCATCGGCCTGGCCCGGCTCAATGGCAACGTGGTTGGCGTAATAGCCAACGACTGCAAACATTTTGCCGGGGCGATGACGGCCCAGGGCTCTCAGAAAGCTAAAAGGATGATGGAGTTGTGTGATACTTTTCACATTCCCATAGTCAATTTTATGGATGAACCTGGTTTTATGATCGGTCCTGAATCAGAAGCATCGGCAGCGATACGATATGGCATGAGTGCGGTTGCTGCTGCGGTGCAATCAACGGTTCCCTGGGCAACCGTGGCTGTGCACAAATCATTTGGTGTCGCATCGGCAGCACATTTTGCGCCTAACACTTATAAGTTGGCTTGGCCATCTTATGAAATGGGCGCTCTGCCGGTTCAGGGTGGTGTGGCGGTTGCTTACCACCGGGAAATTGCTGCTGCAGCAGACCCTGATAAAAAACGACATGAGCTCGAACAAAAGTTAATCGAAGCACGGTCGCCTTTCCCTATGATGGAGAGTTTTGCAGTTCATGAACTGATTGATCCGAGGGAAACAAGAAGCAAACTTTGTCGCTGGATGGAATGGGTCGATCCGTTGCTGGAAGCTAGCAAAGGCCCTGTAAAATGGGGTATGAGGCCTTAGCATGCTGCGCGGATGGTTTATCGCAGCGCTGCTGTGTGCCTTGCTGCATGGCCCGGAAGCACGAGCGCTGCAATCTGAAGTAGTCAGTTCGGGGCAGGTAAGTGCTCAACTATTGGCTGATGTGTCGACTGTTCAGGCAGGCCAGGGTTTCCTATTGGGCGTTAAATTAACTATGGCTCCTGGTTGGCATACGTATTGGCGTAACCCCGGCGATTCAGGCGCACCGATCAAGTTGTCCTGGCAGCTTCCGGAAGGCGTCACAATTGACCGGTTAGGCTGGCCGATTCCAGAACGTATTGCTTATGGGCCACTGACCAACCTGGGTTATCATGGTAGTGTGTTGATTCCCTTGCAAGTTACTGTGAATCAATCCTTTGATCTTGAGGTATTGACGCTGGGACTTAAGGGTAGGTGGCTGGTCTGCGCTGATATCTGTATACCAGAGACTGCTTCTCTAGCGTTGGTACTGCCCAGTTCTAATGCTGCTGTCCCCGATAGTGGGATCAAGCCGGTTTTGCAGGCGGCGATAAATGATCTGCCCAGGGCTGTCAAAGGAGTTTCTTCGGCTAACCTGGTTGATAATCGGCTGGCCATTGATGTGCATTTCCCGGGTCTGCAACAAGCCGCTATAGAGAGCCTTGATTTTCTGCCTTACACCGAAAATTTAATCGAATTAAATGAGCCCGTACAGGTGACTTATACAGAGCAGGGCGCTCGTTTGGAAATGACGGTGCAGAACCAGGCTGATACAACTGACTTATCTGGTCTGATCTTGTATAGCGAAACTGTAGCAGGAGAACGCCTGCAGTCAGCCTTTGAAATCAGTCCGGATTTTCAGGCAGGCGGAGTAGATCAGTTAGGTCTGCTTACCGCCCTGTTGCTGGCGTTTCTTGGCGGCCTGATATTGAATTTAATGCCCTGCGTTTTTCCTGTTCTGTCTATTAAATTACTGAGTTTAATTGATGGTGTTGAGAAACAGGCGTTCCAGGTGCGCGTTCATGGTTGGCTCTACACCGCCGGTGTGCTGGTCAGTTTCCTGGTTATGGCCGTGGTATTGTTAGTCTTGCGGGCAGGGGGGGACCAGATAGGCTGGGGTTTTCAGCTGCAGTCGCCAATTGTGGTGGCGTTACTGTTCTATCTTTTCTGCCTGGTCGGTTTGAATTTATCTGGTTTTTATGAGTTTGGTTCGCGCTTGCAGAATCTGGGTGCAGGCTGGCCAGATGCAAAAGGCGGAACCGGAGCTTTTGCTGCAGGGGTTCTCGCCAGCGTTGTCGCAGCTCCGTGCACGGCACCGTTTATGGGTGTGGCGCTGGGGTACGCCATAGTGCAGCCATGGTGGCTTGCGCTGGCTGTGTTTTCAGCGCTTGGCCTGGGTATGGCGGCACCGATTCTAGCCTTGTGTCATGCACCTGGGATGATGGGAAAACTCCCCAAACCAGGCGTTTGGATGGTGCGATTCAAGGAAGCGCTGGCATTTCCTATGTATGCGGCAGCGCTGTGGCTTTTGTGGGTCCTAGTTCAGCAAACCGGGTCTGATGGATTAGGTCGTGCCGGAGTCGGGTTATTATTAATCGTATTCGCGATCTGGTTATGGCCTGATAATATTAGCCGTTCTGAGTCAAGTCGAGGCAGCTTGAAGTCTGTAGTCAGGCTTGTGTCTATTAGCTGTGTTTTGCTGTCGTTTTATGCTGTGTGGGCCCTTCAATCGGGTGCAGCAGTGGCCTCAGCTGAGATCCGGCCTGAGGGTTCTGGCGAAAATACCCAAGGCCCTACGGCGATAGCATTTTCGCCATTGCAACTGCGTACTGCTGTTAACAGGGGGATGGTGTTCGTTAATTTTACAGCGGCCTGGTGCATTACCTGTAAGGTCAATGATGGTTTTGCCATTGACACGGCTGTGACCAAAGCGCTCTTTAAGGAATATTCGGTTACCTATATGAAAGCGGACTGGACCAATGAGGATCCGGTGATCACCCGTGCGCTGGCTGACTATGACCGGCTCGGGGTGCCGTTATACCTGCTGTTTCCGCAAGGAGGCTCGAGAGCAGAGGTCCTGCCCCAAATCCTGACCCAGAACATGTTACTCGAGGCCGTGCCACGCCTCGCGGGGCTCCAGGTGGGTGACTTTAACGTAGATTGATATTCGCGAGCGTTGCTTGATATTGACGTGGTCGACTAAATTCTCATCGATAATGGAACTTTACACAGGCTATTTTGCTTCTCCTCAATAACGTACTGGCCTAACTTAGTATCCTTGCGTAATTGCCAAACTTTTACTTTGGCTTTGCACATCCTCAAGCCGCCAGCGGATAATTATTCCGGCACTAACGCAATTAAATCAATTGGTTATCCTATTGTTTGGTCTTTACCCCTGATTAATCCTGGGCGGCAGTGAAATATTACGGAACTATTCTGTAGCCAATATTATAAAAACGCCTGTTTTTAATGATATTGAAACCTGAAAAGCTAAATTTGGAACCTTATGGAACCTTATGGAACCTTATGGAACCTTATGGAACTGGCGGATGGCGAATACAGCATCCCGCTCTGATAGTGTCGGGATGTAGTATCCTGTCCAGTCGCTGTTACTGTCATGCCAGTTGTAATGCTCTATGGGTCGATCCGCGCCGAAGCATTACCCTTGATGACCTCAACGCCAGCCTCATCTGTGGTTGACAGTTGCAGATCGACATACTGTGTGCCTGCTTCCTCGCGTATTGCCTCAACGGTTGCCGTTGCTGTTAGCGTAGCGCCGGGAAACACCTGGGATGTAAAGCGGACTCCATAGGCGGTCAGACGACCATCACCAACATAGTTGGTCAGCATTCTGCCGGTCATTCCCATGGAAAGCATGCCATGAGCAAATACCGAGGGGTATTTTGCAATCTGTGTGGTAAAAACTTCGTCTGAATGCAGGGGGTTATAGTCTCCCGATGAGCCTGCGTATTGTACTATCTGGGTTCTCGATAGATTGTTGCAGACTTCCTCGGAGTATTGATCTCCGATATTTAATTCACTTGATTTTAAAGCCATCCGGTTTTCTCCTGATTGATTAGCTAGTCGTTGCAGGTCGCTCTGTGCGAACGCCTACACTCGTTGCTGTTACGATGAGTTCACCATTTTGGTCTCTGTATTCGGTGACGGATTCACTGAACATCAGTTTGCCACCTCGGCGTCCTTCTTTTTCCCAGCTTTTGCCGGGTTTTGTCGTTGCAGAAAGAACATCGCCTGCTTGTAGCTGCTTGTGATAGACGTAGTGTTGTTCGGCATGCAGCCCACCACCGCCACCGCCACCACCGCCACTACCTTCGCGTTGAGTTATACCGGTTGCCTCTTTGGCCGAACCAAACCACTCCTGGCCGATTTTAGGCCGGAGGAAATAGTCAGGATCAAATTGTGCGCTGGCCTGGACAAAGGTGGGTGGTGCAAGTACAGCACCCGGTTCTGTCTTCGCGGCAGAGTCAGCATCGTAGTAAATGGGGTTTGGGTCACCGATAGAACGGGCAAACATCATGATATGACCCGCTTCAATTGGGAATTTATCGACTGCCATTGTTTTCTCCTTTTTACTCTCGACTCGATGGTCGTTGCTAATGGTTAAGTTGACTACTTTTGCTATTAAGCAGGGCCCCAAGTTACTCGCAGGCGTTATCCTTCGTCAAGTAATGTAAAAGTTTAGGATAAGGGTTGCTGCAAATGTAGGTGAGAGTTATCATCGAATGCCCGGGTTTAGTAACTCGAAGGGTAGTGCTGTTTCAGCGTTGGGTGAGCTAGCCTAGTTAAATTGTTCTCTAACATATTGCCGGAGCGAGGCGAGTGATGAGCCAGATTAAGGATCTTTTTTAGTATGTCAAGGCCACCCCGCATAGAGTTCCCCGGCGCCTGTTATCACGTTACCGGCAAAGCGCTCGTTGAAAGAAAATCCTTTGTTGATAAAACAGATTACAACGCATTTCTAAATGTTCTTGATAGCGTAGTATCTCGGTTTGGCTGGCTAGTTCATAGTTACGCCCTGCTTGAAGATCATTACCATCTTGTTGTCGAGGTGCCGCAGTCAAACCTGTCGAGAGGGATGCGTCAGCTTAATGGCGTTTATACACAGCACTACAATCGTCGTCACCTGTCCGAAGGTGCTGTTTTTCATGGCCGTTTTAAGAGTGTCGTATTCGAGAAAGAACTGTATCTTCTGCCGATTTGTCGCTACGTGGTACTGAACCCGCTGCGGATTTCCGCACAGACCAATTTGGCTGAGTATCGCTTTAGCAGTTACCTGGCATTGATTGGCAAGGTGGCTTGCCCTTCATTCTTGCATCGAGAAACTGTTTTAGATGCTTTTTTTACTGATCGGGAAATAGCTGCGCAGGCGTGGAAGAAGTTTGTCGCGGCTGGAACACTGGCGAATTCACCCTTGGCTGGCCGGTCGAACCAGGTGCTATTGGGTAGCGAGGCGTTTGTCGATCGCTTGCAGAATATGATGAAAAATAGCCGCAAAGCTAAACAGGCACCTAAAAGACAGAGACGAAGGAAGTCGCTACGGGTATTGTTCCGGCATATAACCAATGCCAGTAAGGCAGAGCGCAATGCAGTCATTAAACAGGCTCACCTTGAGTATGATTATACGCTGAATGAAATTGGTGATTTCCTCGGTCTGCATTACACTACGGTGAGTAAAGTGATCAATGCGGATTATAAACAACGTTTGTAATATTAAAATCTCTGGGACTGCTGGAATCGCAGTATAACGGGAAGGTGGTATTTCTTCGATCCGACCTTTTTATATTAGATTGTGCTGACCCAGGTTTAACGCTATGCTTCCGTTCAGCGGTTAAGGGGCAGAGCCAAATACAGATGTCTGACCGACTGATTTAGCAGTTTAAAAGCGGGTTAATGGATAGTTTGGCTCTTGAAAGAACTTTAAGGATTACTGCAATTAAATAACAGGCCGACCTTTACTGGTAATCCGGTCTATAATGGTAATAATCTGTAATGGTAATCTGTAATGGTAATCTGTAATGGTTATCTGTAATAGTAAATGGAGGATGTCGTGCGAAGGCGTAAAGCAACGATTGGAGAAGAAACTGAAGAGATCGATTTGACACCAATGCTGGATGTGGTGTTTATCATGTTGATTTTCTTTATTGTTACAGCGACTTTTGTAAAAGAAATTGGCCTGGACGTGAACAGTCCTGATAAAAATCAGAATGTAAAAGATGCCGACAAGAAAAGCATCGTTGTCCAGATTACCAATAGAGATCGAATTCGGATTCGAGGAAGAGATGTCGACTTCAGAGCCGTCCGAGCCAATATTGAACGTCTTCACGCGGAGAATCCAGATGCTCCTGTAGTCGTTCAACCTCATTTAGATAGCACAACTGAGACGATGATCCATGTCATGGACTCGGCTAGACAAGCTGGTGTGTATTCAGTATCAATTGCAGCAAGTTAGTACTGCAGATTCAAGCTATTAGGGTACCCTGGCCTGCGTGATCATGGAGTTTAGATGGAATTAATACTGATACGGCATGGCCTGCCAGAGAAAGTGGTTACTACCGATGGTACCCCCGCTGACCCTCCATTGTCCGCGATCGGATTGAAGCAAGCTGAACTTGTTGCTGAATATCTCAACGATACCAGGCTTGATCGTCTTTACTCGAGCCCGATGCGAAGAGCCCAGGAAACAGCTTTACCCCTGGCTAGAGAGCAGGGCCTGGAGATTGAAACTGAACAGGGTGTTGCTGAGTATGATCGCGATGCTGGTTCCTATATTCCCGTTGAGCAGCTTAAAGAAGAAAACTACGAGCAATGGCAGAACCTCATGAAAGGCGAGATGGGCAGTGTTGATTTTAGCGTCTTCTATGAGACGGTCGTTTCAGCATTAACCCGGCTAGTGGACGAAAACCGCGGTAAAACCATTGCTGTAGCCTGTCATGGCGGTGTCGTCAATGTTTGGGCAGCACATGTTCTTGGCCTTCAGCCGGGCATGTTCTTTAATCCAAATTACACCAGTCTGAGTCGTTTTAAGGCAGCCAGTACGGGTGAAAAATCAATTGTCACCCTGAACGAGCATTTTCATTTAAAAGCGCTGTCCTAACAGGTTCAAGGCCAGACCTGTGACTCGGCGTTAGCTAGTGTAAAACCCGTTTTAATCGGGGAATATCTACCCGAGAGCCTTTGTAATACTAATCTTATGGTAATCGAATTGTCCTGTTTTATCCTTGGCCTGTTATAGGTCGTGCTGGCCTATGTGGTTATCCGGCCAGTAAAGAGAGGTAGCAACGCGTGTTGCAACATAGAAGGGCTAATAAATACCAGTACAGGTATCAGTCTACCGGGGTTAGAATGGCCTGATTGGAGCACCGAATTATGTTCAGAAAAGCATCTAAAGGATTTTTGCTGGTCCCGCTGTTATGGCTATCCGGTTGTGCCAGCTTGATGAATGGAGTTACCACGCAATTGGCCGATAATCTATCAACGGCTATCTTGAATTCAAACGATGTCGCCACAGTCCGGGAAGCTGTGCCGGCGTATCTTCTGTTGATCGATAGTTTCATCGTTAATGATCCAAATCAGCCTGAACTGCTGATGGCTGCGGCAACCTTAAACGGGGCCTACAGTGTGCTAGTGGGTGAGAGTCGGACGGTGATTCTGGTAGACAAGGCAATGGACTACGCTAGTCGAGGCGCTTGCCTTAAGGTGGCCCAGTTATGTGGATTAACCCGCCTTCCTTTTGCTGCTTTCGAACAAAGGATTCAGGCCATGACGGCAGAAGATATTACCTACCTGTATGGGTACGCAGTCGCCTGGACCGGCTGGATTCAAGCTAACAGTGGTGACTGGAATGCCATTGGTCAGCTTGCTCGAGTTAAATTAATGATGGCCAGGGTACTGGAACTGGATGAGACCTGGGATCGGGGTGGGGCGCATCTTTATCTTGGTGGATTGGAAACTATCTTGCCTGCATCGATGGGCGGGCGGCCTGATCTAGGTAAGATACATTTCGAAAAAGCAATCCAATTAGCTGATGGTAAATTTCTGATGACCAAAGTTGTTTATGCAGAACAATACGCTAAACTTATGTTCGACAAGGTGTTACATGATCGATTACTTAACGAAGTAATCCAAGCAGACCCGAATTTCGATGGAATGACATTAACTAATCGCATTGCTCAGGAACGTGCTGTGGTCTTGCTGGCAGATGGGGAAGAATATTTTTAATAGATCAATAGGCTTGATGGTTGTTTGCCTGGCTCTGGTGGGGCTTGCCCTTGTGCCAGCGGAAGCTACGGCAAAGACTTATAAAATAGCCACCGGAGTCCCTGATGGAGTAGGCGGAATGAAACGCCTGCGTCAGGCCATCACAGAGATAGCCCGAGTAACCGAAGGCAGGGTTAAATTCAAGCTGTATCCAGGCGGAGTCCAGGGAGACGATTTTACCGTAGTCCGGAAAATGCGTATTGGTCAGCTTCACGGTGGTGTCATGCAGGTTAATCCTCTGATCAGGTTTTATACTGATTTACAGATCTATAATATGCCACTGCAATTTCAATCCTACGCCGAGGTTGATGCGGTAAGAAAAAAAATGGATGAAGGTATCAGGGTGGGCTTGAAAGAAGGCGGCTTGCATGTTTTCCCCCTGATTGAAACGGGTTTTGCTTACCTGTTGTCAAAAAAGCCGGTCGCCAATCCCAAGGACATGATCAACATGAAAGTGTGGATTCCTAAAGGAGATCCCCTGGGTGAGCGCTTGGTTAAAATGTTTGATGTTAGCCCGGTACCGCTGGGTATCAGTGACGTTCTAGCCGGTCTACAGACTGGTCTGCTTGACGCCCTTGCTATTCCACCATCAGCTGCGTTGGCACTGCAGTTGCATAATCATGTTGAATATGTGATGGACCTGCCATTGATTTATATCTACACAGTCATGGTCATCGACCAGAAGATTTATACTGGTTTTTCCGAAGCGGATAAGGTGATCGTTTCCCGAATACTCGATGATGCGCTCCGGGATATTGACGGTGACAGCCGTAAAGACAATTTGAAGTCGTATCAAGCGCTTTTGGATCAAGGTATCAAAAGTGTTTCTCCTTCAGCAGACGACCTTGGTGAGTGGGATATAATCGCAGAAGCTGCGGTTGGCTCCATGCTGAATGCAGGCGAGGTGTCTGCCACTATACTCGAGGAATTTGAGCAGAATCTGATGAATGCCCGCACTGGGCAGGCGCCCTGAAGGAACCTTGATGCCAGCCTTGAAGGTCCTGTTACGATGCTTGCACCAGATAGAAAACAGTGCTCTTTGGCTAGCGTTAGCCACCATGCTGGCACTGGCTCTGCTGCAGATAGTGTTGCGAAATTTCTTCGATATGGGATTGCTCTGGATAGAATCTTTCTTAAGAATTCTGGTTCTCTGGCTAGCTATGCTGGGTGCCATGATTGGCACCCGGGAACGTAATCATATCAGGATTGATCTTCTTTCCCGGTTAAGTTCTAGGCAAGCCAAACGCTGGATAGGCAAAGGAAATGCGTTGACCGCAGCGGTGGTTTGCCTAATTGCTACCTATGCCTCTACGGAACTGGTTTTGTTCGAGTATCAAGATGGGCTTACTGCATTTGCAGAAGTGCCGGTCTGGGTGTGCCAGATTATCCTACCAGTTGGTTTCCTGGTGATGTTCTTGAGGTTTGCAAGGGAAGTAGTCGTGCCTGACAGAGAAGATCTGGAATGACGGCTTTAGGCTCATTTCTGCTGGGTTTACTGGCTATATTTGGTTTGCCTCTGTTTGTGGTGATCCTGGCTGCAGCATTGTTGGGCTTTTATGCTTCTGATGTGCCTATAACCGTTGTCGCCATTGAAATGTACCGCATTGTGGAAACTCCCATGTTGCTGGCGCTGCCGCTGTTCACGTTTTCAGGATACCTGTTAGCTGAATGTGGGCTTTCTTCGAGATTGGTCAGCTTGACCGATGCGCTGCTCGGCTGGTTACCGGGCGGCCTGGCGTTGGTTGCATTCGTAACCTGCGCGTTTTTTACGGCATTCACCGGCGCATCTGGCGTCACCATCGTTGCCATAGGCGCATTACTCTACCCTGCTTTGCAGGAGGGTGGTTATTCTGAAAAATTCAGTCTGGGTCTGGTGACTACCTCAGGCAGTCTCGGACTATTGCTGGCACCGTCACTGCCACTGATTTTATACGGTGTCCTGGTTCAGCAGATGAATTTATCGGTGACCTTTTCAATTCAGGATCTGTTCATCGCCGGGTTATTGCCGGCTCTGCTGATGATAACTTTGTTGACGGCGTTTACCTTGTGGGTTCATCGGGGAAAAGGATCCTTGATAAGACAGAAAACCACCATAAGCGTTCGTCAGGCGCTCTGGGCAATGCGTTGGGAAATCCCTTTGCCGCTGGTGGTATTGGGGGGAATTTATAGCGGTTTCTTTGCTGTTTCCGAGGCTGCTGCGATTACAGCAGCTTATGTTATTTTGGTAGAGGTGGTGATTCACCGGGAAATCAAAGTAAATCAGTTATCAGGTATAGCTCGGAATGCCATGACAATGGTGGGTGGTATCTTGCTGATTTTATCGGTTTCCCTGGCGTTTACTAATTTTTTGATCGATGCAGAAATACCCCAGCAGCTGTTTCAACAGGTCAGGTTATGGATAAGTAGCCCATTTACATTTTTGCTCCTGCTTAACATCATATTATTAATGCTGGGAGCAATACTCGATATTTATTCCGCCCTGATTATCATGATTCCGCTTATTGTACCCATGGCCATGCAGTTTGGTATTCATCCAGTGCATTTGGGTATTATCTTCCTGGCTAATATGCAGATCGGATACTTTACCCCTCCGGTTGGCATGAATCTGTTCATTGCCAGTTATCGATTCAATAAACCCATCGTTGAGCTTTATAGGGCTACCTGGCCTTTTATGATTGTCTTAATGATCGCGCTTTTGGTCATAACCTATGTGCCGATTATAAGCCTAGGCTTTATTAGTTCTTAATCGTATATTAACAAAACTTTGCTATGATTCGTGGAATACAACTTCAGTATTGAGGTTGTCAAATTTCTGTCGAATTTGTGCAGACAGAATTCAAATTTACCATTCTAGGCAAGTCGAATAGCAAAGCGGGTCAGGAGTTTAGATTCTAATTGCTCTGCTTTCATAGATAGAGGCTGAGAGAAAGATTTTATGGTAGAAGACGCTTTAGGAATGAATTCCAGAATCGTTGATATTGCTCAGGCGTTTTCTGAGGAAGACAATCACGATAACCTGCTGGAAATGATCGTTGCTGAGGCTCTTATTTTTGCTGGGGGAGATGCAGCATCAATTTATATAAAGACCGATGTCGAAACGTTGAGATTCGAATGCCTGGCGATCAAGAGTTTAGGGATAATGCGAGGTGGGGCTTCAGGAGAGCCATTAGGTGTCCCCGATATTCCTTTAAGCAGCATAATAGACGGGCGTGAATTGCACTTTGAAGTCGTCGCCGCCTTCCATGACTGCGAGACACGGCTAGTAGAAGAAAACATGTCGGAGCGGCAGGAATATTATAGCGGAGCGAGTTTCTTCGGTGATATGCTGGATTATGAAGTAGTGACGGCATTATCTATCCCCTTATCAATTGGCAAGCCCGAAACGCTGGGAGTGCTGCAGGTGTTTAATCCGTTGAACTCAGCATCGGAGCCAGTTGCCTTTGCTAAAGAAATGATCCCCTGGATAGAAAGTCTAGCGTCGTTGGCTGCAATGGCGATCCACAATCGACAACTAGTCGACTCTCATGTTGCTAAACAGGAAAAACTCGCCAAACTAGTTCAGCAGAAAACGACAGAACTGGAATCTATCATAAATGATCTCAAAGTCATTAATGCGCGCTTGCTTGAAGAAAAGCAGGTTGATCATCTGACAGGTGTGAATAACCGCAAGGCCTTTGAGGAGGCATTTAGCGTTGAATGGCGTCGAGCCGAACGGTATAAATACCCGGTCAGTTTGTTGATGATCGATATAGATCACTTTAAGCGTGTCAATGATACCTATGGTCATCTTGCCGGCGATGAGTGTCTGCGCATAGTCAGTGATTTGATTCAAACCATATTTAATAGAAGTGCTGACCTTGTTGCCCGATACGGCGGTGAAGAATTTGTTGTTCTGCTGCCTTATTTACCGATAGAAAATGCCGTTTTATGCGCCGAACGTGCCCGGGCCATGGTTGAAGCCCAAGTGTTTGTCTATGCTGACATTGAAATCAGTTTGACGGCCAGTGTCGGGGTTTCCAGTCTAGTACCAGAAAAAGGGTTGGATCCGACCGAGTTAATCAAACTGGCTGATGAGGCGTTGTATAGAGCAAAAGATGCAGGTCGTAACTGTATTCGGCAGATGTCGGTCACTTAAGGCTTTAACTAAAAGCTTTTAGTTAAGGCTTTTGTTTAACGCTTTTGTTTAAAGCTTTTGTTTAAAGCTTCTATTTAAAGCTTTTATTTAACGCTGTTTATAACATAGGGTCTTATCGCCAGCCGGCGGGGTTTTCTCGTTAGCGCAAAGTAATGGCTTGCAATGTCAATAGCCAGAGGCCAGGCCTTCCTTGCGATGATCTGATGCACCGCAATAGCCATCAGGCAACTTGGCAATGAGCTGGGCACCGCCAAATAGGTGCTCAGGCGCATCAATCAGGGTCTTGTGACCTTTGTCATTGAGTTGTCGTCGAATCAGGGGGTCAAAACCTTTTTCCAGGGCTAGTTCACCTTTTTCAGTGAGATGCCATCGAGGTGCATCACTGGCAGCCTGGGGATTCTGGCCATAGGTATAGAGCCGAACCATCATCTGCAAATGGCCCTGGGCTTGCATATGGCCACCCATGACCCCGAAGCTCAGCGCCGGTTTGTTAGCGCGGCTGACAAAGCCCGGGATAATAGTCTGGTAGGGACGCTTGCCACCGCCGACCTGATTGGGATGACCATTTTCAAGTACAAAACCCGAACCGCGATTCTGCATACTGATACCCGTGCCTGGAATCACGATACCCGAGCCAAAGCCACGGTAATTAGATTGAATGAATGAAACCATCATACCCTTGGCATCAGCAGCTGTGAGGTATACGGTATCCGGGCTTGCTCCTGTTTCATGGCCTGTTTCGACACTGTGGTGTAGATCAATTTGCTTGAAAAGTGCATCTATCCTAGCGGGATCAAGCAGATCCTGACTGGACAAGGTCATATAATCGGGATCGGCGAGGTGTCTTTCTATTTGCGTATAGGCCAATCGAATAGCCTCGACCTGGAGATGAATACTATCCGCGGAATCAATGGGATAGTCCTGCAGGCCAACTCGATCGATGATCGCCAGGGCGATCAACGCCATGATGCCTTGACCATTAGGTGGGATTTCATGCAACTGGTATTCGCCAAGCTGCTGAGAAATAGGTGCTACCCATTCTGCCTTGTGTTTACTGAAATCATCCAGGCTGAAGGGGGCATTATGACGTTGCGCATCGGCGACCATTAACTCGGCCAGTTGGCCATTATAGAACGTAAAGCCTTTGCTATTGGCTATGTTCGCCAATGTTTTTGCATGATCAGGCAGACTCACTCGCTCACCTGGCTCCGGGGCTCGACCCAGCGGCAGGAAGGTGTTGTTGAAGGCATCGAAGTCCGCGTAAGTGGTTTCAGCAAGCTTCCAGTAATAGGCGGTTTTTGGTCCTACCTGATAGCCGTCCTCAGCGTATTGAATCGCTGGCTGAAACAAATCAGCGAAGGGCAATTTTCCAAACCGATCCGATAGTGCCATCCAGGCACTGACTGCTCCTGGCACGGTGACCGCCAGCCACCCCAGGCGTGGCATTCGAGTCAAACCAGTAAAGAAGTCGGTATTGAGGTTTGCCGGTGATCGACCTGATGCATTCAGGCCATGAAGTTGCTGGCCATCCCAAATCAAGGCGAATGCATCGCTGCCTATACCATTGTTGTTAGGTTCAACTACGGTGAGGCAGATGGCTGTCGCTAGAGCGGCATCGACTGCATTTCCTCCAGCCTTTAGAGCAGCGAGACCCGCCTGGACTGCCAGCGGTTGCGAGGTCGCCACCAGATTGTTGGCAAAAACAGGTGAGCGGGCTGAAGGATAAGGTTGGTCCCAGTTAAAGTTATTCATTTAATAAGCTTCCTGCAAAAGGCAAAGGCTAAACCTTGAATGCCGGTTAGTGACTGAGCAACGGTTTCGGCTCTATTCCGTCAAATTAACCAAGCCTAAGTGATTGGCAGTGGTTGTGATAGCAGATTTTAGCTTTCCCATAGACTGCTGAGACGTTGTTGTCTGTAAAGCCTGTGGTAACGACCTTCAGCCTCCATGAGTTGTTCATGATTGCCTTCTTCAATGATACGCCCTTGTTCTACGACTAAAATTCGTGTTGCGTTCCTGATGGTTGATAAGCGATGCGCAATCACTACGCTGATCCTACCCTGAAGCAGTGCTTTCAGGCCGGTTTGAACATGTTGTTCTGTTAGCGTATCGACCGATGAGGTGGCTTCATCCATGATAAGAATTTTAGGGTCTGCCAGGATTGCCCTGGCAAAGGAAATGAGTTGCTTTTGGCCCGCGGAGAGGCTTGAACCGGACTCACCGATCTGCGTGGTATAACCGTCGGGCATGTCTTTGATAAAATAGTGCGCTCCTGCCTGTTTGGCTGCGTTGACTATTTGATCGTGGTTAGCATGCAGGTTTCCATACTGAATGTTGTCTTCGACCGTTCCAGCAAAAACATGCGAAGATTGCAGTACGATACCCAGGTTTGACTGGAGAAAGTTCAGTCCGCGGTCTCGATAGTCAACCCCGTCAAGCAGGATTTTGCCCGTGGTTGGCTCATAGAAACGGCACAATAAGCTGATCAGGGAGGTTTTTCCACTGCCGGTAGAGCCAACGATAGCGATGGTTTCGCCTTTGTTTATAGTCAGGTTAATGCCTTGTAATACAGGACCCCCGACAGCATAGGAGAAGTCTACCTGCCGGAATTCGATTTGATTAATATTATTGCTTAAACCGTCTTCAGCCAGTGTTTGACTGGTTTGATTTTGTAATCGAGCCTTCACCTCTGGGGAATCTTCAATATCGGATTTTGCTGCTATCAAGCTCATTATTCTCTCCGCTGAAGCCTGGGCCATTTGCATTTCGGCAAACCAATGGGCCATTTGCTCGATCGGCTCAAAAAACTGTCGACTGTAGGTCAGGAAGGCGATTAAGGTACCGACTGAAATCACTCCCCAACCCAGTTCAACCCCGCCGATCACCAGTGCTATACCTGATGCCAGTGATCCCAGGGTCATCACCATGGGCAGGTACAGGGCTGCCTGGATGGCATTCTGCACAGAGGATTCATACATCTGGTCAGTTAGGTTGCCAAAGTGCTGAAGGTTTTGTGCCTCAGTGACGAATGTCTTACTGGTCGCAACTCCCATGATGTTTTCATTATAGGACCCGGTGATACGTGAATTGGTTTTTCTAACCTGGCGAGCGCTTTTTAATATTCTTGACTGGAAAAACAGGCTGATCCAAACCAGTAGAGGCAAGGTCGTAAGCACGACCAGTGCCAGCACAGGTTCCATAAAGAGCATCGCTCCAGCGATGCCTGTCATGATGGTGATGCTCCAGACAAAATCGAGAACACCCCAAGCCAGAATGTCCGATAATCGCTCGCAGTCAGATGTCATTCTCGCCATAAGCCAACCTACGGGGCGATAATCGTAGTAGGAAAAGGACAGGTTTTGCAGGTTCTCAAAACCGTCTCGCCGAATATCATGGCTGATATGGCTTCTCAACTTACCTCCAAACCAGAGAAAACCAGTCACGGCGAGAGCTAGGGCTAGGCAGAACCCAGCATAGATACCTGCATAGCGAAGAAGGTCGATTACAAACCCTTTTTCGCTGATGTCGTCAATGACGCTTCGAGTGATCAAAGGAAAGGCAATTTCACAGATTGCCACTACAAAGGCACAGCAGGCCAGGCAGATTACGTCGGTTCGGTAATAAGTCGCATACGCCAGCAGTTGCTTCCAGATTCCCAGGTTAACCCGTGCCGGTTTGCTGCTTGATTCAAATTCATCACCATAGTTTTCGTCGTCAAAATAAGCATCACTCATTCTGAGAGCTCCGAGGTTGCGGCGGTCAGCATCGCGGCGCTTTGTTCTATGTCGGTTTCGATGGCGCCCTGAATAAGGCAAAGCTTCTGATAGATGCCGGGTTGCTCGGAGAGCGTTTCATGATTCCCCTGCTGGATGATCTGTCCGCAATCAAGGACAAAAATTCGATCGGCATGCATCACGGAAGATAACCGATGGGCAATGATGATGGTGGTTTGGTGATGCTGCTGATTTTTAAGTGCGGCTAAAATTTTCGCTTCAGTATCGGTATCAACGGCAGATAATGAGTCATCAAGAATAAGAATAGGCGGCTGTTTGACCAGGGCTCGCGCTAGCGCAATTCTTTGCCGTTGCCCCCCTGATAGGGTAACACCACGTTCACCTACCATAGAGTCATAGGCCCTGGGAAATTTTAGAATCGAATCATGAATTTGCGCTGCCATAGTAGCAGCATGGATTTCTTCCTCAGTTGCCTGGCGCCGGCCTAGAATGAGGTTTTCCCTGATTGAAGCGGCGAATAAGAAAGGTTCCTGCATGACGATGCTCATCTGGTTCCTGGCATATTTCCGATTGAGCTCGCTGAGTTCATATTGGTCCAGGAAAATAGAGCCTTGCTGGTAGTCGTGAAGCCTGAGCAGTAACTGCACTATCGTTGATTTACCTGAGCCAGGTGGGCCTAAGAAAGCGACTGTCTCACCGGCCTGAATCTGCAGTGACATATTATCAATTATGGGCTGGCTGCCTTTATGACAGAAACTGACATCTTTAAGGACAATATCCCCTTTCAAGCGGTGTTGGGGCGAGAGTTCGTTTTGTGATTCCATGGGCTCTGAGAGAATTTCGGAAAGGCGGCCAAGGGCCACTACGGCTTTACTGGTATCTGTCAGCACACGGCCCATATGCCGAATTGGCCAGATAATCATGCTTTCGTAGGTGATGAAGGCGAACAAGGTACCCACTGTCAACTCTCCAGCGATGGTCCAACTGGCTCCGGCAATGAGAAGGAGGCCTATTTGGCCAAGGCAGATGAAATCACTGAAACCATAATAGCCACCCAACAAGCGCATCAGGCGCTTATTTTCTTCTCTGAACAAGGCATTACTTTTTGCAAACTTTTCGATTTCATAATCCTGCCTGGCAAAGGCTCTTACCACCCGGATACCAGTCAGGTTCTCCTGTAATACGGTAGTTAATCTGGCTTCACTTTCATCGACGCGGGTGAATACTGATTTAACTTTCCGAAAAAATAAAATAGCACTGAAGAACAGAAGCGGCATACTGGCCAGTGATAGCCAGGCCATTTTAGGGTGCAGCGAGAATAGGATCGGGGTGACTACCAGCAGCATTAGTATTGCCCTGGCGATTTCAATGACCTGACCACTGAGAAAGACACGGAATGTTTCTACATCAGAGGTGCACCTCTGTATCAGATCACCGGTATCAGTATTGTTATGAAACAGGATAGGTAAGTGATTTAGGTGGTTTAACAACCTGTCCCTGAGCCGTCTTGCAATTCCTTCTGATGCCGAGGCAATCCAGTAACCCCTGAGATAGAAAAACACCCCGGCCAGGGCTGTTAGCAGAATGGAAATGGTGGCTGAAACCAGAAGCAGGGCCAGAGTTTGACTGTCCTGATCATCACCAGTGTAAGCTGCGCTGGCTAACATGGTTAACCAGTTGCCGGTAGTGCTGGGCTCTTTTAAGAGTATGTCCAGAGCAGTTCGTGATATCAAAGGCAACATGAAAAGAAAGATATAACTGATCACCATTGCCAAAATTGCAAACAGGTAAGGCTGTCGAAACCCCAGTGAAATACTTAAGAAGAGTTGTTTAGGCATCTTTTTGTACGGTCATACACGCTAACTGTTGCAAATGCAGTGTCCCAGTGCCAGCGTTATTAAATGCTCAGTTCAGAATATTTAATCCAAACCGGCTCGCCAACCCAAGCAGCCAATAAAAGGAGTCTGATGATGCCACTTATTCGAAAAAAATTAAAGTCGGAAGCGGTTGTTTGTATAGCCGCTAGCGCTACAGTGCTGGTATAGTTGGAGAAGGTTCTGGTTAAGAACGAACGGTGGTTATGCTGATATGAGGTGGAATGAAAACCTTAATTCAATCTTTGCTAGCCAGTGCTAAAAGATCAGAGCAACGGTAATCAGTTGAAGGGAGAGTTTAATGAAATTGTATAATTCGGTTGGTCCTAACCCAAAGGTTGTGCGGATGTTCATGGCAGAACTGGGCTTAGAACTTGAGCAGCAGAAAATTGACATTATGAAGGGAGAGAATAGGCAGGCAGCTTATCTGGAGGTAAACCCGGGCGGTCAGTTACCCGCTCTAGAACTTGATTCAGGCATGGTGATTAGCGAGATTACAGCGATCTGCGAATATCTGGATGATAGTCAAGGTCATACCAGTCTTATCGGTACCACAGTCGATGAAAGGGCTGAAACCAGAATGTGGGTGCGCAGGATAGATCTTGGTATTGCTGAGAACCTGGCTAGCGGCTTTCGCTCCTCAGAGGGCATGGAAATGTTCAAAGATCGAATGACCCTGATTCCCCATGCTGCTGCTGATTTTAAAGCGCTCGCCCAGGAGAAATTGACCTGGCTCGATGGTCTCATGGCAGGGAAAACTTTCGTCTGTGGAGATAGGTTCAGTCTTGCCGATGTAATGTTGTTTGTGTTTCTCGAATTTGGCGGGCAGGTAGGACAACCAATGAATGCTGATAATGGCAATATTGCTGAGTGGTTCGCAAGGGTTCAGTCCAGAGCCAGTGCATCTGCCTGATTTCTACTGCTAAGGTTGAGAGTATCATGTTCCAGGGAATGAATTTTTCACCGGCTTCTTTACCGCCTGCTGTTGCCAGGCTCCGAGAGGAAGTTCGGGCTTTCCTGGCCGAAGAAACGGATTGGCAACCAAATTCAGATTTTAATGCGGGTGCATCACCGGCGTTCTCGAAACGACTAGCGCAGCGGGGTTGGATCGGTATGACCTGGCCAACACACTATGGTGGGGGCGGAAAATCGTTTCTTGAACGTTATGTAGTGACCGAAGAACTGTTGGCGGCTGGTGCGCCAGTGGGCTGTCATTGGATAGCAGACCGACAGAGTGGGCCGCTGTTATTGAAATTTGGAACAGAGGAGCAGCGGCATAGATTCCTGCCAGCCATCGTTGCCGGTGACTGTTTCTTTTCCATTGGTATGTCAGAGCCGGACACGGGATCTGATTTGGCATCCATCAGGACCCGTGCGGTCAAAGTAGACGGCGGCTGGTGCTTGAATGGAAGTAAGATCTGGACCAGTGGAGCGCATTTAAACCATTATATGGTCACGCTTGTGAGAACGGCTGCCGCCTCTGAGAATCGTCATGCTGGTTTGAGTCAGTTCATAGTGCCGACTCGAGATCCAGGCGTAACTGTGCGTGGGATTGATAACCTGGCGGGTGAAAGTGATTTTAACCAGGTGTTTTTTGATGATGTCTTTATCGCTGATGATTTAGTGGTTGGGGAACCAGGTAATGGCTGGGCTCAGGTCATGAGTGAGCTCGCTTATGAGCGCAGTGGGCCCGAGCGATTTCTAAGTGCCTTCAGGGTCCTGGCTGAATTCGTTCGCTGCTTGCAGTCATCGTCAGATAAACAACAGCGAACTTTGGCTGGTCGACTGATAACCCATCTGGTGACGCTGCGCAGGATGTCGATTTCTGTAGCTAACATGCTTGAGAATGGAGAAATGCCGGATACTCAAGCGGCATTGATCAAAGACCTTGGTAATACCTACGAGAGGATGGTTCCGGAGCTGATTCGATTACAGATACCTGAGCAGCGATCACAGGCACTAGCATCGGCCCTGCAGGAATGCATTCTGCATGCACCTTCATTCACCCTGCGCGGCGGGACGCGGGAAATTTTAAGAGGGATAATTGCCCGTGGTCTAGGGTTGAGGTAGTTGAATTAATGCATGAAGACCAGATGCTTGTCGCCGACACGGCAAACAGAATATTCTCAGAAGAATGCCCTCCTGAAGTAGTAGAGCAAGCTGAAAACGGTATCTATGCTGAAGAATTATGGGAAACCTTGAACGCAAATGGCCTGCTGCTCGCCGGTGTGGATGAAGCAAATGGTGGCTGCGGTGGTTCAATTATCGATGCTCTTATTATTTTGCGGGAAGCTGCCCGCAAGGCGGCACCACTACCTTTGGCTGAAACTTTTGTAGCTGGCCAAGCTTTGAATCAGTTACAGCAACCCATGCCTGCGCTACCAATTACGCTGGTCAGGGGCAACTTTGAATTATCGAAAAGTGGGCTCTTAAAGGGAGATTGTTCAAGGGTCCCTTTTGGCCGAAATTGCCAGTCCTTTCTTATCGCCGTTAATGATGCCAATGAGCAACATAAGCAACCCATCAGTCTCTGCCTTGTTGATGCTGACCAGGCCAGCATCGAGCAAGGTAAAAATATCAGTGGCGAACCGTGTGACCGCCTATTGATAAAGACTGAAATGACCGCATCGCGAATTTTCACCGTCGACAGGCAATGGCTGAACTATGTTGAATTACTGGGTGCAGCCAGCCGCGCAGTGATGATGGCGGGAGCGCTCGAAGAAATGCTGCAAATGACCGTTAACTATGCGCTAGAGCGGCGTCAGTTTGGTAAAGCCATCGCTAAATTTCAGGCAATACAGCAGCAATTAGCTGTTTTTGCTGGAGAAGTTGCTGCCAGTAAGCGAGCAGCTGATACGTTGTTGGAAAGTGCTGAGCTCAATGCTCTGGATGTGGCGATTGCCAAGGCACGTATAGGGGAAGCCAGTGGGATCTCAGCTGAGATTGCGCATCAGGTTCACGGAGCGATCGGTTATACCCGGGAACATCGCTTGAATCAGTTAACCCGCAGACTCTGGCAATGGCGTGACGAATTTGGTAATGAGAATTACTGGCAGCACTATGTCGCTGAAATCTTTCTGAATGATGCTGCTGGCGAGCTCTGGCAGGAGATAACCGAATTAAAAGTGTAAGGCCTGTATTTGATTTAGCTTTCAGCTGATTCTGACAGATGAAACTTTGACTCTAGTGCCACTGGTCCGTCCGTATATATCTTGCCCAGGTCGACAAGCCTGATTGTAGCCGAAAGAACAGATCGGGCAGCTGCAGGGTGAAGGGCGGGTTGGGTGGCTTTGTACATGATCGGTACCATCTCACTGATATTCTGGTAGCCATTGGTTAGACAAGCCATGATCTGCCGTTCTCTATCCAGCCTATGATCGATGAACGCACGCACAAAAGGTTTGACGTCCGTGATACAGGTACCATGGGTTGGCCAGTAAACCTCGTCATTCCGGGATAGTAATTTTTCCAGGCTTTCCATATAGGCAGTCATATCGCCGTCAGGCGGCCCGATCACGCTGGTTGACCAGCCCATCACGTGGTCTCCGGTGAGCAGAGCTTTTTCTTCGCGCAGAGCAAAGCAAAGATGATTGGAGGTATGCCCGGGGGTGTAGACCGATTCGATGGTCCAGCCGTCACCGTTAATGACATCACCATCTCTGAGTTCATGATCGGGTGTGAAGTCCATATCCCCCCCTTCTTCGATGGGGATGCCATCTGCTATTTTGCCGGCGCCATGGGGTCCGTAACCGTAGGTTGGGCAGGCCCAGGCCTGCTTCAATGGTGCAGCCGCAGGTGAATGATCTGCATGGGTGTGGGTAATCAGGATGTGAGTGACGGTTTCTCCTTCTAAAGCTGCCTGAAGTGCTTCTATGTGTTCCGGGATCAGCGGGCCTGGATCAACAACCGCAACCTTGCCGTGACCAACGATGTAGGTGCCGGTACCATTGAAAGTAAAACCTGAGGGATTCCTTGCGGTTACGCGCCGAAGCAGCGGCGAAATGGTTTCTATAGCTGCATATTCGAAGGAGTATTTGTAAACGTAGGGAATCGATATGGGCATAATTCTTAGCTCATGACTTAACAAGGGTTACAGGATACCAAATCACATGGTCAGCCCTAGAGAATAGGGTATTTGCAAACAACTGCATATGGTAGATGATAAGATAAATGTAAATTTCTGTTAAATTTCGTCACGAGCCTAGCCAGAGGTGTTTATGTCTTTAGATTTAGATTCCGCCAACCGACTTATAGAAATCGGTATCGCACTTTCTTCGGAGAAAGATATTAACGTGCTAATGGAGAAAATTTTGCTAGAGGCAATGGACCTCACCAATGCCGATGGCGGCACTTTGTATTTGCATGATGAGGCAAGTAGCCTGCGTTTTGAAATTATCAGGACCCGGTCTCTGGGTATTGCTCAGGGCGGCACCTCAGAGAACAAGGTTTCTTTGCCACCTGTGCAGTTAACCGATGCAGCGGGTAACCCAAACCTGAAGAATATAGTGACTTTTGCAGCAATCAAGGGCAAGACTGTCAATATTGAAGATGCTTATGTGTCCACAGATTTTGATTTTTCAGGACCGAGAAAGTTTGATGACTTGACCGGGTTCAGGTCCCAGTCCTTTTTGACAGTACCAATGAAAAATAAGGGCGGCGAATTAATTGGCGTGCTGCAGTTATTAAATTGCATGGAGCCAGGCAGTCAGCGAGTAATTGCTTTTGCTCAGGATATTCAACCCTTGGTCGAGTCCCTGGCCAGTCAGGCAGCTGTTTCTCTGGACAACGCTCACCTCATAAAAGAAATGGCCGATCTGCAGCAGGCTTTTATCGAATTACTGGCCAGTGCGCTTGATGCCAAATCTCCCTACACGGGTGGCCATTGTCAGCGTGTGCCTGAACTGGCAAAAATGCTGACAGAAGCAGCATCTGAGGAGCAAGCAGCGCCGTTCACAGAATTTAGTCTGAATGAGGATGATCGAAACGAACTCCACCTGGCGTCATGGATGCATGACTGTGGCAAGGTAGTGACACCCGAATATGTGGTGGATAAAGCCACTAAGCTGGAAACGATTACAGACAGGATTCACGAAGTGCGAACACGCTTTGAAGTTATCAAGCGAGATGCCCGGATTCGCTGTCTTGAAGCAATACTCCAAGGCAACGATGCTGCGCAAGAGCAGGTTTTGCTTGAAGCAGAATTAAAGAAAATTGATGACGACTTCTACTTCATAGCGGAAACGAACCTGGGTGGCGAATTCTTAGAAGAGGCTAGTATCGATAGAGTAAAGCAAATCGGGCATAGAACCTGGAGCAGGACGCTTGATAACAGGGCAGGGGTCTCCATTGCAGAGCGAAAACGGTTTGACAAAATCCCTGAGCCGTCACTACCTGTAGAAGAATCCTTGATAGCCGACCGGCCAGATCATTTGATCGAGCACCCGAATGTCCCCTTCAGCGCTGATCCGGAGAATAGATTTGGATTTAAAGTCAGCGTGCCGGAGCACAGATTTAATCTCGGCGAGATCTATAATCTTAGTATATCGAGGGGGACCCTGACAGATGAAGAGCGTTTTATTATAAATGATCACATCGTCCAGACCATTGTCATGCTCGAGAAATTGCCTTTGCCGAAATCTTTGCAGCGCGTCCCTGAAATTGCCGGTGGCCATCATGAGAAAATGGATGGAACAGGCTATCCCAGAGGCTTAGTGGGCTCGCAGATGTCATTGCCTGCCAAAGTGATGGCGATTGCTGATATCTTTGAAGCATTAACCGCTGCTGACCGTCCCTATAAAGGCCGCAAGAGTCTGTCTCAGTGCCTCAAAATCATGAGTTTCATGGCTAAGGACAATCATATAGACACCGACCTTTACCGGTTATTTCTTGAGAAAGGTATTTATCTGCAGTATGCGCAGCGGTTTCTGCGCGCTGACCAGATTGATGATATTGATATTCAGGATTTTATGGTGGCATAGGATTGCAGTGCGCTTGCGTGTTCAGCAGCGCAATCAGCCAGAGCCTCTGTGTTATAACCGCCCTCCAGCGTCGATACGATACGGCCTTTCGCATATTGTTTAGCCAGATCGATGATGAGCTCAGTAATCCAGCGATAATCGTCTCTGCTTAAAAGCAGCCCACCCAGCGGGTCATCGGCATGGGCATCAAAGCCTGCAGAGACAAAGATGAAATCCGGTTTGTGTTTCTCTATAGCCGGAACCCATTGCGATTCAATGGCGCGTCGAAAGTGCTGACTCTTAGTTCCGGAGGCTAGTGGCACCGACACAATGTGCTCGTTACTGAAAGCCATATAACGGTAGGGGTAGAATTCTTCCTGGAAGCTAGAGCATACCAATACTTCAGGTCGGTCTTTGAATATGTCAACCGTGCCATTGCAGTGGTGGACATCAAAATCAAGTATGGCAATACGGTTGATACTAGGGTGTTGCAGGGCAGTTTCTGCAGCCAGGGCGATATTATTAAATAAGCAGAAACCCATTGCCTCAGCCCGCTCTGCGTGGTGTCCTGGTGGGCGAACTGCGCAGAAAACCCGTTCTGCTGCATTTTCCAGAACTAATTGAGTTGCCTGTATATTTGCCGCTGCGGCCATGAAAGCAGCTTTGATGCTACCGTTACTTAGGTAGGTGTCAGCATCTAATCTAATGGTGCCTGTCTCTGGTTCAGCGGCTATCACTTGCTCGACGAAATGGGCAGGGTGAACGAGGCAAAGCAGCTCAGCTGTAACAGGAGAGATGACATCTTCAGTACCTGTGATAATACCATCAGAGCGTAAGCGATCTAATACAGCATGAAGCCGAGCAGGTCGTTCAGGATGATCGGCTAACTGATGTTGCAGGCAAGCCTTGTGAGTCAGTATTTTGAACATTAGCTGGACCGCTGATAGAGGTAGGACGCAAGACAATATTTCTTGGGGAAATGAATATCCAGGAATAGTCTGGAATCTTTAGAATAGATTGAAATAGCGGTCATACTCCCACTGGCTCGGTTTTGAGTCATCTGGATCATTGCCCTTGGCGTTAAAATTAAGCCAGTCATGTCGCCTTGACTTTATCCAGTAGTCAACATCTTCATGGCCTAGAATGTCTTTTAAGGCGTCGTTCCGGTCCAGTTCGCCAGCCGCTTCCATGATACTTCTTGGCAGTCGTGGTATCTCTGCCGGTAGACCCCAAGCCAGCGCATTACACTCAGTTGGAGGAGTGCTCTTGCTTGTGAAACCGCTCAGTCCTCCGGCTAGAATGGCCGCTAGAGCAAGGTAAGGGTTTAGGTCGCCTGCACCAACGCGGTGTTCGATCCGGGTTGTAGAAGGGGATTTGGAAATCAGCCTGATGCCGGTTGATTTATTTTCTTCACCCCAGGTGGCGGTCACCGGTGGAGCAGCGAATTCACGCATGCGCCGAAATGAGTTAATGGTAGGGCAGAGGTAGCTAGTCGCAGCTGGCATGGTATCGACAAGGCCTGCTATCCAGTGAAGTAGCAAATCCGAGCGATTTTCCGGTTTAGTGGCATCAAAGAAAACCGGTTTAGAGTCAGACAACAGAGAATGATGAATATGCATGCCATTAGAAAAGCCCTTCTGAGGATGGGCCATGAAGGTGGCTGAAAGGCCCAGATCAGAAGCTGTTTCAAAGATAATCTGTTTGCTCCTCATAACGTTGTCGGCCAAGGAGATCGGGTCAGTTGGAACCAGGTTAAGTTCGATCTGGCCATGGCCGTTTTCATCATTCCAGGCTTCCCATTGGATCCCACACCATTCGAGACGCTTGATAACTTCGTTCATGAATCCAGCCGCTCGATACGAATCCCGTAGGAAGTATATGGTCTCTAGTGGCGACGACTCGATGGCTTGCAGATTTTGGTATTGTTTCAGCCTGGCTTCATCAAAACTGTCTTCAAACAGGAAGAATTCGAGTTCGCAGGTTGCTTTGACCTGAAATCCGACGTCATTGACGGCTTTCACGACTTGTTTCAGCTTGGTTCTTGGGCAGAGGTCTATAGCACTGCCATCCATATTAGTAAACTCGCAGATGACGTGCCCTAAATCGGTATCGATGCCGTCAGTGACAAGCGTGTCAAGATCCGGTTTAAGCAGGATATCACCCATCACATTATGTCGGAAAGAATGCCAGAAGGTGAGGTGTGGCGTGCTTTCTGAATCTGCAGCGAGAGCCACATCCGCTATGTTGTGTCCGTTCGGGAGCGCTTTCAAAAATTTCGAGCGATTGCAGTATTTACCCAAGCCAATACCATCCAGGTTCGTCACAAAGCTCCGGATACGCTTGACGTGATGGCGATCCATCCACTGATCAAGACTGGCTTCCTCTCTGAAGGGCGTTGGATTCATAGATCACCCAGTAAGCGATTGATCGTTAATTCACTCAGTAAAGCAGTCGTTCTTAGGCTCGAGTGACACTGAATTCTGCCAAGCACAACTTCTTCGATCAAGGTGCTTTGCTTGTCAAACAATCGCTGCAGATTGCTCGAGCTTCCCGTGATAGTAATGTCTTCGTTACCTGAGCCCCATTCAAAGCAAGTGGTCTCATTGCTGGGTTGAACTTTCACGCGGATATTAACATCTACCTTTTCATGCACGCACTCGAAGAATTCCTGTGCCGCGACCTGCCAGGGGCGTCGATCCTGTATCAGCAATTGTTTTATAAAAGCAGTAAATCGCGGATGCTGCCAGCGCCCTTTTATTTTCAATGGCATGCCAGGATTAACTGTTCCGGCCCAGTCTCCGGATAGGCTGATTTTGGCATCTTTTTGAACACCGCGTTGAATGACAATTTTATCAGCTAAGCAGGAAACCGTGATATTAAATGAAGAAGTCGTTGATATCAGGTTTACCTGGCCCTGATGATGGAGTACATCAAGGGTGAGATGGTGGCGCTTGATATTATCCCGAATGACCCGCGCGAGCACCCGTTCTAATGGCGTAGCATCGTCCATGGTAACGATGGCTATTTGGTCTGGCATAACTTCAGATTTCATAAAATTGGCATTTTACTCAAGTCGGGCCATTAATACACTGTAAAAAGCATGCTAGAAGTAGTCTAGTCGGCTTCGATAAACTCGACGACTTCGAGGTCAAATCCAGATAAGGCATTGTATCGAGTCGGTGAGCTGAGCAGGCGCATCTTGCCAACGCCGATATCACGAAGAATTTGTGAGCCAGCGCCAATAACGCGATAAACACCGGTGTCGTTAGTAGGCCGGGCATTCGCGGGTGTATCAGGGAAGGCGATCACCTGTTCTATTTCTTCTTCCAGGCTGTCCTGGTGACCGACAGCAACCAAAACGCCGGTACCGGTTTCGGCGATGTAGTTGAGAGACTCTTTGATAGACCATGATTGCTTTAATGCTGGACGCCTGGTTCCAAATGCATCTCTGAGCGTATTAATGACCTGTACCCTAACCAGGCAAGCTTGATCTTCGAAGATTTCACCCCGGACTAATGCATAGTGTATAACGCTGCTGGTTGAATCACGATAAGTCCGCAATGAAAAAGGCCCTGCATCAGTCAGGATTTCCTTCTGGTCTATGAGTTCTATGGTTTTGTCATTAATGGCACGATAGTGGATGAGATCTGCGATAGTGCCGATTTTAATGCCATGTTTACGAGCGAATACTTCCAGTTCCGGTCGTTGCGCCATTGTCCCGTCTTCATTCATGACCTCTACGATGACTGCTGCTGGCTCGTAGCCTGCCATCCTCGCCAGGTCGCAGCCAGCCTCAGTGTGTCCGGCACGAGTGAGAACGCCGCCAGGTTTGGCAATTAGAGGGAAGATATGACCCGGCATGACCAGGTCTTCCGGACGCGCATTCTTAGCAACCGCCGTTCTAACAGTTTTCGCCCGGTCCGCAGCGGAGATGCCGGTAGTGATCCCTTCGGCTGCTTCTATTGATACGGTAAAGTTGGTTTCGTGCTGGGAGGAATTCTTGTTTACCATTAGCGGCAGGTGTAATTGATCACCTCTTTCCTCGGTTATGGTCAGGCATATAAGGCCACAGGCGTGTCTAGCAAAGAAAGTAATGTGGTCAGGCGTGACCACCTCTGCTGCAATAATGAGGTCGCCTTCATTTTCGCGATCCTCATCATCCATAATGAGGACTACCTTGCCCTGTCTGAAGTCTTCCAGAATCTCTTCAGTGGTATTTAACTCCACAGTTATGCTTCCTGTTCTTTGAATGGGCGTGATTATACCGAATTGGTGAAACAACTGTGCCTTTATCGGCATTCATTTTATACTTGGATGGACTTTTATCAATTGGCGTAATGATGTCCGGACCCGAGGCTATAACCAATTTACTTAAACGGATCCCGGATGCGAGTATTATTGATGACCCAAATCGGTTGCGTGTTTATGAAAGTGACGGTTTAACCGCAAAGAAACAATTACCGGCTTTGGTGGCGATTCCCGATACGGTAGCCGCGCTACAGCAGATTGTCAGGACCTGCTATCAGCATGCGATTCCAGTGGTTGCGCGAGGAGCCGGTACAGGCTTGTCTGGAGGGGCCATGCCACATCCTCGTGGAGTGTTGGTGAGTTTGGCTCGATTTAATCGCATTCTTGAAGTTGATGAAGAAAATTTGCTGGCACGGATAGAACCGGGCGTCACCAACCTGGCGATCTCGGATGCAGTTTCGCACCTCGATCTCTTTTATGCCCCGGATCCATCCTCTCAGGTTGCCTGTACTATCGGTGGCAATGTCGCAGAAAACTCGGGTGGCGTGCATTGCCTGAAGTATGGTCTCACCGTGCATAACGTGCGCGGCTTAAAAATTCTGACCGCTGAAGGTGACATTGTTTCAGTGGGTGGCGTTGAGTATGACCAGCAGGGCTTTGATCTACTTGCCTTACTGCATGGGTCTGAGGGGATGCTTGGTATTGTTATCGAAGTCACGGTTAATCTCATTGCTAACCCAGCATCGGTTGCGGTATTAATGGCCGGTTTTGATACTTGTGCGGCCGCGGCTGATGCGGTGGGTAGTTTAATAGGTCAAGGTATCATTCCAGCCGGTTTGGAGTTAATGGATAGGCTGGCAATTCAGGCGGCCGAGGATTTTGTCCAGGCTGGATACCCACTGGATGTTGAAGCCCTGCTTTTGTGCGAGTTGGATGGATCTGATGATGATGTGCTGGAGCAAGTTAATCTAGTTGAGCAGCACCTACGAAAATGTGGTGCTGTCTCCGTTACAGTTGCTATAGATGCGAGCGAGCGAGCGCGGTTGTGGCAGGGAAGGAAAGCTGCATTTCCAGCTGTAGGTAGAATTTCTCCGGACTATTATTGTATGGATGGTACTATCCCGCGAAAACAGCTGGCTGAGGTCTTGGATCGAATTACTGTTCTTTCAACTGAGTATGGCCTGCGTGTCGCCAATGTGTTTCATGCTGGCGATGGTAACCTCCATCCCCTGATACTTTATGATGCTAATGTAAGCGGCGAATTGGCGGCAGCAGAAGCATTTGGCGCCGAAATCCTCGAATTATGTGTCGCAGTTGGTGGAACCATCACAGGTGAGCACGGCGTCGGCGTCGAAAAAATAGACCAGATGTGCATTCAGTTTTCGGACCATGAACTGGCTGTTTTTCATGGTGTGAAGCGAGCCTTTGATATCAAGGGTATTCTGAATCCGGGTAAGGCCGTACCAACGCTAAACCGCTGTGCAGAGTTTGGTGCAATGCATGTCCATTCGATTCAGGCAAGTGAAGTTGAGTCGGGTATGGAGCGCTTCTGAAATGCTCGGTGATCAGACCAGTTTGATTCTTGATCAGATTCGCCAGGCCAGCGCAGTCGGACAGAAACTGCAGATACGGGGTTCGGGCACAAAAGACTTCCTCGGTTTCATTGCACCTGGTTTGGTGGTGGTAGAGACGCTGCCACACCAAGGTGTCATCAACTATCGGCCAGAAGAACTGGTGGTTACGGTGAGATCAGGTACACGATTATCTGAGTTAAACGCTGTTCTAGCTGGTGCAGACCAATACCTGGCTTTTGATCCGCCTCAATTTGGTGGTGATCCTACGGTAGGAGGAATTGTTGCCAGTGGCCTGTCTGGACCAGGACGGCCATTTCGAGGTGCGGTACGTGATGCTTTATTGGGCTTAACGCTGGCCACTTCGGAAGGCACTTCGGTTCATTTTGGTGGTGAGGTGATGAAAAATGTTGCCGGCTATGATGTGTCTCGTTTGATGGTTGGGGCTATGGGGACTCTCGGCTGTCTTCTCGATGTCAGTTTGAAAGTGATGCCTAAACCTGAACATGAGTCTTGCGTGAGTCTGGATGTAAGCAGAGACACATTGGTTGCCAGCCTAAGTTCCTGGCATCGTCAGGCTGCTGTTACCGGAGCGAGTTTTGTCGATGGAAAGCTGTTGCTGCGTTTTTCTGGTTCACATGAGGAAGTAAGCAGAATGGTCAGCAGGTGTGCAGGAGAAGTGGTATCAGGTAGTGTTTTTTCTGACCTGAGAGATTTAAAGTTTTCAACTTCGGGTGATTTACTGCGTTTGAGCGTTGCTGCTAATTCCCGTTACGGTCTTGACGAGGCTATTGCCGTGGATTGGGCAGGAGGCATTCGGTGGCTTGAGGATTCTGGCCTGGATTTCGATCATCTACAGCAAGGTCATGCCGTCCAATATTTCGGCAGGTCGGAATTAACAGAGCGATATTCGCCGCTATCTTCCGGGCTGCAGAACATCCACTTGAAGTTAAAGCAGGAATTTGATTCAACCAGCCTATTTAATTATCAACGCCTGTACGGAGCCTGGTAAGTGCAGACTATCATCCACCCTCAACTGAAGAATGATGCGCGTGCGGCGAGAGCCGATGACATACTCCGTAGCTGTGTCCATTGTGGGTTCTGTATATCAGCGTGCCCGACCTATCAACTGCTGGGAGACGAATTGGATAGCCCCAGGGGGCGAATCTACCTGATAAAGAATATGCTGGAAACTGATCAGGTGGCAGAAGCGACTGCGACTCACCTGGATAGATGCCTGACCTGCAGGAGTTGTGAGACGGTGTGCCCTTCTGGAGTTGAATATGTTGAATTGCTCGATATTGCTCGGGAAATGCTGGTTGAACGTAAAGCGCTGAGTTTGAAAAAACGTGTAAAGCGCTGGTTGCTGCGCAAGTTGCTTCTTAAGACCTGGTTGGTCAGGTGCAGTAGGCTGCTTATTAGGATACTAGATCCAATACTGCCGAAAAGCCTGGGCACCAAGGCGATCCTAACCAGAGGTTCCTTTGCGGCAAGGGCGCCCGAGTCTAAGCTGCCGCTAATACAGGAACAAGCCAGCGATATCGACGCTGCCGTCAGCGTAGTACTGCTAAAAGGCTGTGTGCAGCAATCCCTGACACCGGAGGTTAATACCGCGCTGTGCAGGTTGCTGGATGAGCAGGGGGTGTCCTGGCAGTTCCTGGGTAACGAGGGTTGCTGTGGCGCGCTCGAATATCATCTTGGAGAGGTTGACGACGGTCGGTCAAGAATGAAGGCGTTAATTGATCAATTGTATCCATTACTGACCGATGTTGATTATATCGTGTCCAGCGCGAGTGGCTGTGGCGTAACGCTCAAGCATTATGCTGATTATTTTGCTGGCGACCCCGTTTATAGGCAACAGGCACAGGCGGTTTGTGAAAAACTGGTCGACGTCGTTGAGCTGATGGAACAGTTTAGCTGGTGCAGCAGCGCGCAGCGCATCTGGGTACATACTCCCTGTACCCTGGGCCACGGTCAGGGCCTTGATGATCGGGTAGGCGCACTGCTTGCAAAAGCAGGTGCCGAGGTAATAACCGGTAAGCAGGATTTGGCCTGCTGTGGTTCTGCTGGTACCTACAGCGTGTTACAGCCGCTTCTGGCTAATGAATTACGCGGGCGGATGCAGCAAACCTGGGCTGACAGTAAACCAGAGTTTATCGTAACCTCTAATGTAGGCTGCCAGCTTCATTTGGCCGTTGATAGTCAGGTGCCTGTGGTTCATTGGCTCGAGTACCTACGCCAGCATCAGGTTTAGCCGCTCTCATCGAGCCCGTTAATGATAACGATATTGGCATCGCTGGCCTTCCAGCGATGCTCGGCGAGTTGCTGATAGGCACCTGATCGGTACCAGCTAAGTGCACTGGCTTTGTCCTTGAAACGCAGGATGACTGTCCTTGTACTCTGGGCAGGACCTTCGAGTATTTCACCATTGTCGTCCGCTGCGCAGATTTCGCCCTGGTATTGGCGAAGGATATCCATAAAACCGGCTTCATACAGACGGTAAGTCGGCCAATCTGAAATAGTGATATGAGCGACGATGTAAGCGCTCACAGGGACGACCCTGCATCATATAGCCAATGCAACAGGCCCTTTTGAGCGTGTAGCCGATTCGCGGCCTGCAGGTAAATAATTGACCGTGGATCACTCACCATCTCTGGTGTGATTTCGTAGTGATCGTGAATAGGCATATCGTGCATGATCTTGCAGTTAACTTGCCCGACCAACTCACGGTTAATCTGGAAGGGTTGCATTTCCTGAATCAACGCCTCTTTTTCAGCTGACCTGGCAGGGTCATTAAAGTGCTGCATGTCGATCCAGGTATCGGTATAGACAAAATCGGCGCTCTGGACAGCTTCAGTAGGGCTCTCAGCATGGTTGATATGCTGGCTACGAAGTATTATTTCCTGGATTTCCGGGTCGTAGCTTTCAGATAAGGCATTCGTAGCCGGCGTTGCCAGGGTGAAGCGAAAGCCAAGCTTTGAGGCGATCAACGTTAAGGAATTGGAAACGTTGTTCTGGACACCGGTATAAACGAGATGAACATCTTCCAGGGCTTTGTCGGTGTGCTCCATCATTGTGAATACGTCTGTAAGCGCCTGGCATGGATGATATTTTTCGCAGCAACCATTAATAACAGGCACTTGGCTGGCAGCTTGAATTTGCTTGATATCATCGTTTTTGAGCATTCGAGCCATAATGCAACTGACGTTTCTGGACAGATATTCGATTTCGTGCTGGATACCACTAAGTATGAAATTCGAGGAACGCCAGTCGATAAAGATGCTGTGGCCGCCTAACTCAGTCATTGCGACCTCAAATGAGACTCGTGTTCGTGTGCTGGTCTTTTGGAACAGCATGGCCAGTGACTTACCTTTGAGGCTTTCCTGATAGTGTCCAGGATTGGCTTTTATTTGTTTTGCCCGGGCGAGGATTTCGTGAATTTCAGTACCGGTATAATCTTTCAGGTTTGCAAGGTGATGCATATGTGAACTCCAAAAAAAAAAGAACTCGCAGGAGTTCTTCGATCTGGATTTGATAACAGCGCAAAGTTAGCCGATGGCGATCGAATTGTAAAGAGGTGCTTTACCTCGATCTAAAATAGACTTAGTTTATAGTCAGTAAAGGAGTACAGGAATGGAATATAAGCGTTTGGGAGAAAGCGGCCTGAAGGTTTCCATGGTGGGATTAGGTTGTAATAACTTTGGCCGTCGTTGTGACCTGAGCGATACACGAACGATTGTTCATGCTGCGCTTGATGAAGGGATTAACTTTTTTGATACTGCTGATATCTATGGTGGTTCTGGTCAATCGGAGATTCTTCTTGGTAAAGCGCTTCGCGGCATTGATCGCAGCCAGTTCATAATAGGGACTAAATTTGCCAATCCAATGGGAGATGGAGCGTTTAGCAGGGGGGCTTCCAGAGGGTATATCATCAAGGCTATTGAGGACAGTTTAAATCGCCTGGGAATGGATTATATTGATCTTTATCAGCAACATGTGCCTGATGCAGATACGCCGATAGAAGAAACGATACGCGTCCTGGATGACCTTGTTCGCATGGGTAAAGTCCGTTATACAGGCCATTCGAACTTTGCTGGCTGGCAGATCGCTGACGCTGCCTGGACGGCCAGGACCCTGGGCCTGAATTCGTTCTCCTCAGCACAGAATCTCTATAGTCTGCTTGATCAAAGAGTGAGCAGGGAAGTCATCCCTGCCTGTCAGCAATTTAAGCTGGGGCTGCTGCCTTACTTTCCGCTTGCCAGCGGGATGCTGACGGGTAAATATATAAGAGGTGAAGCGCCGGCCAGCGGTAGTCGTCTTGCAAACATGGGAGATCGGGGTCTTGCAGCCTTGCATGATTCAGCATTTGATCGACTTGAGCAGTATCAGCGATTCGCCCAGGATGCGGGGCGTAGTATTCTCGAACTCGCCATGAGTTGGTTAGCCAGTCAGGACATTGTAAGCAGTGTGATCTCTGGTGCGACCTCGGCAATGCAGGTAAAACAGAATGTCCAGGCAGCAAAATGGAAGCTGTCTGAAACGGACTTGATTGAAATAGGAAAGTTGAGTTAGGAATATGTGTGGTCGATTAAATATGATATCTGACCCATTGGCGGAATTATTGCTTGAGGCCTTGGGTCAG
>Ga0233433_10000530_pt1 | contig 40720 bp, 43 predicted proteins | sample SI_122_August201_5_FD_179868 | JGI IMG/M metagenome (GOLD analysis project Ga0233433, IMG submission 179868) | Seawater microbial communities from Saanich Inlet, British Columbia, Canada - SI_122_August2016_100_MG | ecosystem: Environmental > Aquatic > Marine > Inlet | place: Canada: British...
GTTCTGTCACAAAGCTATACCTCAATAATTTCTGGGATTGCCCACAAGAGGGGCGGCATTTTTTACTATTCAACGCCTCGAGTCAACGCTACGACCAGTAAAGTTCCTTATGAGGGTCGAAAAGTACTGCTACCTCGATTAGACTGAATCATACCCCAAACTACTTACAATATTGAACGCCAAGATTCTACTAACCCCAGTTCTGGTATTTATGACGTCGGCCATGGCCACAGACGAGGTCTACTATCGCTGGGTAGACAGGGATGGGGTTAGCCAATTCTCCAGTACCAAACCTAAATCAATCGAGTCAGAAAAGGTCGGGCCTTCCCGGCACTTTGGCTATCCACTGCCATTAGAACCGGAAAAAAATCAAGCCAAGACTGCGGATGAAAACACCAGCACTACGCAAACCGAGCCGACACCTCCGGTTTCGCCTCTGTCAGAACAGGAGGATCAATTGCGACGTATAGCAGCCGTAAAGACAGCAAATTGCCGAAAAGGCCAAAGCAATCTGCACCAATTAAATGCCTACCAGAGAATCAGCATCAAAACCGCCGAGGGTAAGATACGTACTCTGAGTCATTCTGAAAAGCAAGCCGCGATCAACCGCGCCACCAGCTTGATTCAAGCTAGCTGCTAGACGGCCAAAAAGCGTGGCTTGGAATCAGCACTCTCAATTTGCCTTCCAGAGCAGCGCAGCAAAACGGCCGGTAGGCCCCTCAAGCCGATGAGAAAAGTAGGTGTCATTACAACATACCGTACAGATCTGAGTATCAATGATATCGGTGACACCGCCTTTGCGGAGCAGATCTGCCGCATAGCCAGCCAAATCAAGATTAAGATGCTGGGCATCATCACCCGGGCAGAAATAAGTCTCGTCAAAGACCTTGTAAAGCTCCAGACCAACCTCAAAATGGCACTGCCTGATACCAGGCCCGATCCACGCTCTCAAGTCATTACTTCCAAGCCTGCTTAGACCCTGTTGTATAATGCCAGCCTGTAGACTGCGCCAACCTGCATGCAGGGCCATAATTTCGGAACCGTTAACGGCGCTGATCAATATAGGCAGGCAATCCGCCACCTGTATGGCCAGCACCTCATTGACCATCGTAGTATAGCTGCCATCAGCCTCGGGAATCATGCCCGTTCCTACTTTTGTTATCTCAATGACCTGACTTCCATGAACCTGGTTTAACCAGTGGGGTTCTGTGGGCAGCGCCAATTGCGTCTTTACCTGAAGCCGGTTGAGCCTGACCCATTCAGCCTCATCTCCAACGTGATAGCCCAGGTTAAGCTCAGCGTAGGGTGACTTGCTGTACCCCTGTATTCTATTGGTACAGGCAGCAAATACATTTTCAGCGAATTCCCAGGATTGCAGTTGCTCAGGCATTGCTTGAATCATCCATTTCAGCCAAATCATTAAGTATCTGCTGCATATCTTCAGGCAGAGGCACAGCAATATTTAAATCAGATTTATTAATCGGATGCGAAAATGCCAGTCTCCTGGCATGCAGTGCCTGCCTGGACAGCGCCTGCAACGACTCGGGATAGATCCTGTCCCTGGGTATTTTCCGGGTGCCATAGACGGCGTCGCCAACGAGAGGGCAGCCAAGGTGCTGCATGTGCACCCTGATCTGGTGAGTCCGTCCAGTCACCAGAGCATACTTCATATGCGCGTAGGCTCCATACTGGCGCAGCAACCAGTAGTGGGTTACGGCTTCTTTGCCACCGGGTTGTATGGCCATTTTTGTGCGTCGAGTCGGATGTCGGCCAATCGGTAGCTGTACCTCTCCGCTGAACTTGGGAGATCCCAACGCAATAGCTTCATATTCTCTTTTAACGGTCCTGCGCTGCAACTGCTGAACCAGGCTGGTCATGGCAGGCAACCTTTTTGCAACAACCAGTAGACCGGACGTGTCCTTATCGAGGCGATGGATTATGCCCGCCCGGGGAAGTTCCCGGCATTCAGGAGCATGGTACAACAGCGCATTCAATAAGGTTCCATTCGGATTGCCGGCGCCTGGATGAACCACAAGGCCCGCCGGCTTATTTACCACCAGTAAATCATCATCTTCAAATTCGATTCTCAGGGGAATCGGTTCGGGCCCATCAGCAAGATCCTCGAGTTCAACATTAATCTCCAGGACAGCGCCTGCAGGCACTTTATCCTTTGGTCTGGCAGCGTTCCCATTTAAGGTCAACACCCCGCCGCGAATCCACTGTTGCAGTTTTGACCGCGAATATTGCGGAAACAGCTGCGCAGCAACCATGTCTAATCGCTTTAAGCTATCTGACTCGCTGATCTTTACCCTGTGTTTGATTTGCGACGACATGACCACCTAACTGAAAAACTCTGTTGGGAGAATTGGCAAGGCTATGGTTAAATGAGCGTCTTTTCAAGACAATAACACTGGATTGGTACTAACCATGCTGGAAACTAAGCTGACTAAACAATCAATGGTTACGGTGTTATTGATGCTTGTACTCGGGTCAGTTGGTTGCTCCAAAGATGACGAAATCACTGAGCAGGAATCCGAGCTGGCGCTCTACCAATCAGCACAAAGTGGCATGAACTCAGGCAACTATAAAGCTGCTGTAGCCAGACTTCAGGCGCTGGAGGCACGGTATCCATTTGGCCGGTATGCCGAACAGGCACAGTTAGAGATTATATTCGCCTACTACAGAAGCGCCCAGGCTGAAGCCGCCCGTGCTGCCGCTGATCGCTTCATCAGGCTACATCCAAGCCATCCTAATGTGGATTATGCCTATTACCTCAAAGGCCTGGCATCCTTCGATGAAGATGAAAACTTTCTCAGCAAGATCTTCCCTCTCGACCCTGCAACCAGAGACCCAGGAGCCGCCCGTAATTCATTTGATGACTTTTCACTGCTAATTCGCAGATTTCCGGAAAGTGAATACGCCCCGGATGCCCAGAAACGCATGCGCTATCTTAAAAATCTGCTGGCATCAGCGGAAATTCATGTAGCCCGCTATTACATTTATCGCGAAGCTTATATGGCCGCAGCGAACAGAGGTCGATACGTATTTGAGAATTTCCAGGGCACAGCCTCGGTACCAGATGCGCTGGCCATCATGGTAGAGGCATACCAGTTACTGGATCAGAAAGAGCTCGCTGATAACGCACTGACGGTGTTGACAACCAATTACCCCGAACATCGTAGCTTGGATAAAACCGGGCATTTCAACCCTAACAGGACAGTTAAAAAATCCCAGAGATCCTGGCTCAACGTCTTATCCTTCGGATTGCTTGGCTGATCAATACCAAATCGGGAATCTGGCCATGGCCAGGCTTTCCCCACTCCTGACTAGCATCACCTCTGTCAGCAAAAGCGCACCATAAAACCAGAAAAACCCCCATTCCTCATGGGCACGCCTCGGTATTCTAAGCCGTCGATCCAGCGCTAACATTTAGCAATGAAGAACGTCAGCAGAGTATTCACGGCCGTTGCCGTCAGCGATAATGCCAAGCTACCCAGCCGCGCTGTCAACAACGGTTTAACCTTGATCGAATTACTAATCGTTATCGCCATTGTCGGTATCGTGTTAGCCAGCGGATTACCCCATTACCGACAATTGGTTGCACGCAACCAGGCAACGACAGTGGTTAACTGGTTGATTAGCTCTGTTCATTTTGCCCGCTATAGCGCTGCCAGCAACGGCATCACGGTAACCCTGTGCGCCCTGGAAGGCAAAACCTGTACTAAAAACTGGCATACCGGCTTAACGGTTTTCGTCGACAGTAATCAGAATGGCAGGCTGGACAGCAAAGAGAAATTACTGGCAAACCTAAAGCCGGTTACTGAGGTTGGCTCCATTGCCTGGCGCTCGTTCGGAAGAAAGCCCTATCTGCAATTTACTGCGATGGGCCATACCAACTTCCAAAACGGCAATATTACCTATTGCCCAAAAGACAAGAATATTCTTTACCGAAGACAAATCGTCATTACAGTACAAGGAAGACCCAGACAGGTGCATACCCGCAACCTGGCTGGTCAGCCCATTGATCGACTCGGCCGTGTGCTGAAATGCTAGCAAAACCAAAAACATCGGTACCCATCGCGTCGGTTTATTTGCATCCACCTGCCGAAACCCTTCAATTTACCAGGTTGGGTCATACCAACTTCCAAAACGAAAATATTACTAAGTGCCCAACCTTCTCCCGTAGGTACTCTGTAATAATACGCGAGCGTTACCTGACCCTCCCAGTCCCATGCTGGTAGTCCTGAACATCTGCGTTTGACCCGATCCGGTATCTTGGCCAATACTATCGATATTCAATCTATCTTCATCCGAAACAACCGTTCTTACCCATTCAATGACATACCTTGCTGACAACGACGTTCTTGCGTCAGGTGTCACCACTTCAATAAATCCACGATCATTATTTTCAGAGACTAGCCAGTCAAACGTACTGAAATCGATCGGCGCGTTATTGACTGAATCATAAAAGCCATTATTGTTGGCAACCTGAAATTGGTTCAGAGCTGCCAGAGCAGTAAGAAACGCGTCTGATTCTCTCAACCCCGTTTCAGCACTATGAAAAGCAAGATCTCTATCTCGTTCATTCCTGGACATGACTTCCTGCATGCTTGTGTTCTGTACTGCAGACAATGCCAGCATCGTTAAAATCAATAGGATGATCATGCTGGTGACCAAAACTACTCCCTGCTGAGTGGAATTCCTGCTGTTCATCTCAGTTCCTCAGTTGCACTGTGCTCGTAAACGTTCTTCGGAGAAGGCCATCATAGGCCTGACCCGAAATACAATCCTGTAACCCGCCTGACCCTAAACACCCCAGTGAGGGCGCTTGAGTAGCGCCAACGGTATCGATACTGTTTACGGTAAGGCTTATTCTGACTGTAATCACAGTATTGAAATCTGCCACCAGATTAGCGGTAGTATACTGATTGGGGATCGTATCGTTATCCGAATCCACACCAAACAGTAATTGCATGTCCTCCACTCCTTCAACCATCTCCACAGGGGCGGATGTACGCATTTTACGCCACAGCGCCAATGGGGTATTACCTTCGTTATTGGTCCCTGCGCCCGGTGCAATGAAATAAGTGATCGTGTCAATTGCCGAGACACTGGCATCAGTATTAAATGAATTGTTCACAGCCAGCGCTGCGAAACTATTCCTTGGCTGCCCTGCAAGGTCTGCTTCTATAACATGCCCTATGGTGGCCTGACCACCAGCGACAGCGATTGAGGTAACCTCAAACATCGTTGATTTTTCGCAATCGTGAATGAGTGCCAAATCATCTGTAATGTCGCTGAATCCCAATCCACTCAGGGGAATTGTTACCACTATAGGATCACTGGAAAGCGCCATGGGCGCACTCAGTATCGCTTCAACCTCACTTGCAGCACGAACTGTAAGGATATCAGTGGTCGCTACAATCGCGGCTGTATTAATCCCTGTTTGAGCAACATAGGCCGGTACAAGAGGTGCAATAGCGGGTAACCACCCGGCTGCCTGACCATCATAGGCTTGTATACCTGTTCTTAAATCAAACTCATAAGGAATATCATTACCTCTGTACATGGTGAACAAGAATACATTGTTTGTTGTAAAGCAACCCCTGAAGCCAGCTTTTTGAATATCTTTGGACAAATAACCCATGGCAAACCGGGCGGATTCCTGCATGCGAGACTGACCCTGAACTAAACTGTAAGTCTCTGAATTTGCTGAAAACAAATTTATCACACCAATAAGAATGATTGTCCCCATGGTCAGGGAAATCATCACCTCGACCAGGCTCATACCCGCTATTCTGAGAGTCGGTTTTTTCACAATGACGATTGCACCACGATACTCTGGCAGACCGGATCGGAACCGGCCCGGGAACCACAGATGGTAGCATTTGAGTCAGCAGACCACTGCACCTCCACCTCATACAGCCTGGTCGTCGCAGTCGCTAGCAACTGCGTCACCCTGCCCGAGCCGAGTGGTAAGGCCCCGGTTACACCTAGTTGAGCGCAGGCCGCATAAGTAGCACCGGCTTGATTAACTGACCGGATTGAGCACTGCCATTCCGCCAGGTCATAGCCGGCCATCTCCGCGCTGGCGCAGTTAGCCAACACACAGCTGCCAGCAGCAACAGGCGCTTGAGCAATAGGCAGAGTATAAACCTGCAGCGGATTAGCTCTGATTCGATCTATCAGGCCATTTGCCAGGTAAGTCGCTTCTGCTCTGAAGAACGCCTCTCTATTCTGCTGCAAACTTTGTATCTGTAGACTTGCAACTCCGAGCACGCCAACGGATACAATCACCAGCGTCACCAATAATTCAATCAATGAAAATCCGAAACTATAGGTTTTAATGGTCATTGTTCAGCAGACAACTTCGACAATTTTGCCTCGACCAATCAGACTAATCTGAATCTGTCGACCGACAAAACCTGTCCTGCAAATATTAATCAATCGGATTTCTCCGTTAGTATTGGCCAGCCCGCCAAGGTCATCAAACTGAAGGGTATTTTGAATCTGCCCCGAAGGGTTAACAATATCTACCGTCAAGTTCACATCAGAACCGGAAAAATTTTGAATTGCGCCGGTACAGTTACCAGGAGATCCCACTCCAGACATAACACAATAGCCGCTACCTAACCTATTACTGGTCGCCGTAGTCGAGCCATACAAGGAAGCCACGCCGCCACGTTTGAGCGCCTCACTTCTAGCAAAAGCCGCTCCAGCCAGGAGGTCGTTAGCCACCGAAGTAATTCCAAACCGGGAGATCATATTCTGGTAGGAAGGCAGTGCCACGGACAGGCTCAATCCGATGATCACCAGCACAATCATGAGTTCAAGCAGAGAAAATCCCTTTCTGGATCTGGCCCATCCTGACATCTGAAAACTCCCAACAACAGGCTCAGCGAAAGCCTAAATAAACCACATTGACTGAAGTGTTCCGCAAAGTCACCAGGTATTAACCAACTACCCGTTCGGTCCACTTTATGGTAACCCCGCCTTGTGACCTGGCACCCCACGTTCCGTCAAGGCGTCGACAGCGTTCCATCACGAGTTAAATCAAAGCAGTCTCCGGTACCGCAGGCACCACCCAACGGTGTCGCCCTTATCGTATAATTCGTCACTGTTAATGACAGGTATGAAAGCGTGTATTGAGAAGTCCCTTGTGAAGGAGACTGAAGCGTGCAGGTCGTCGCAGTGTCGGCACCCACGTAGGTGTACCCATTCGAATAGTATCGCTCCAATGCAAGCGCACACACCTTCATATCTACTACAGCCTGATTAGCGTAGGAGTCACTGACATAGTTTTGATAAACTGGCACTGCGATGGACGATATAATCGCAATTAGAGCGACTACGATCATTAATTCTACTAATGTATAACCACTTGATTTCAAAATATAATCCTCTCTGTATAAAGATTATGTCTAGAGCTATTTCGGTTTGCAAGGCTCAGCGAAGTTCTCTGGGAAGAGAAAACTCCATGGATTCAACCGCAGCAGCCTGACTCTCTTCAAAAACACCGCCAGAATCCTTTAGAAAAGCCAAGACACCATCAACCAGAGACTCTGGCGCTGAGGCACCTGAGGTAACGCCTACTGTTAATCCATCAACCAGCCACTCTGGCCGTATTTTAGATGCATCCTCGATTAAATAAGCCTCCGCGCCAAGCCTTTCAGCCAACTCTCTGAGACGATTAGAGTTAGAACTATTTTCTGAACCAACAACCAAAACTATCTGACAATCCTCTGCCAGCAATTTCACTGCATCCTGTCTATTCTGGGTCGCATAGCAAATATCATCTTTCCTGGGGCCGCTAATCTCGGGGAAACGCTGTTTGAGTCGGGTGATAATCGTCTTGGTATCGTCCACTGACAAGGTGGTCTGCGTTACGTAACTCAGTCGTCTTGGGTCTTGTACCTGGACGCTTGCAGCCTGCTCCAGGTCCTCCACTAAAAAAGTACCTCCACCGCCAGTAGACGGTTCGTATTGCCCTAATGTACCTTCTACCTCCGGATGTCCGGCATGACCAATCAGAATAGTCTCTCGTTGCAGATCTGCTGCTTTACTTATTTCGATATGGACCTTAGTCACCAGTGGGCAGGTGGCATCAAAAACTTTCAACCCTCGTTTATCTGCATCCCTGCGAACCTGCTGGGCAACGCCATGAGCGCTGAATATGCACAGAGACCCCCTAGGGATCTCTTCGATCTCATCAACAAATATTGCACCTTTCGCTGCCAGTTGTTGTACAACAGTTTTATTGTGGACGACTTCATGACGAACATAGACAGGCGCACCAAACTGCTTAAGTGCTCGATTCACTATCTCTATGGCACGGTCTACGCCCGCACAAAACCCACGCGGATTAGCCAATAGCACTCTAAATTTAATCGACGCCATCAAACTCTCACAATTTCATTTGAGATTTGCGTTACCTCAAGTATTTCAACTTTAAACAGCAAGTTCTTACCAGCCAGCGGATGATTGAAATCAACCTCCACTACATCTTCCAGAACACGCCGGACGACCCCAGGTAACTCTGCCTCGGACTGGTCCGCAAAGGAAATCACCAGGCCTTTTTCAAGCAGCAAATCACGGGCAAAAGCGCTTTTCTTCAGCATCTGAAGATTATCCGGATTGACCGGCCCGAAGCCTTGATCAGGGGAAATCTCCAGCGATTTTTTTGCCCCCGGCATCAACCCAAACAGGGCTTGTTCAAACCCGGGCAACAGCTTGCCATCACCTACCCGCAGCGTAGCAGGTTTTTCTCCTGTGGAATCTATCAACTCCCCGGACGACAACAATAATGCAAACTTCAATGTTATTTCCGTTCCGGGACCAATAGGTGTGTCAGTGCTCATCCGTTCTGCTCTTGGTATTCGCAAACATATCAATCAGCACCATTACCGCGCCAACTGAAATTGCCGCATCGGCAACATTAAATGCGGGAAAGTAATAATGCTGATAATGAACAATAAAAAAATCAATCACGTAACCCCACCCTACTCGATCGACCAGGTTTCCAACTGCACCACCCAGGATCAAGGCTAGAGCCCAACTCAAGTAGATATCTTTTTTCCTTGCCTGAAAGATCCAAAAGCAAATAAACACACTTGCTATCAATGACACCAGGGCAAGAAACCAGCGCTGCCAGCCACCAGCCTCACTGAGAAAGCTGAAAGCAGCACCTTCATTATGAACCAGTGCCAGCTCAAATACCGGCAACAGAACGATCGACTGACAATGCCCAGGTACACATAGATCAAGCAGGCGTTCCATTAGTTGCTTGCTGATCTGGTCAACTACGACAATGGTGAAACTCAACAGATAGTGCATCAGGCATCTAACAAGAAAAACTGCCTTGCCTCGTTGATATCTTTGTTAATCGCCTGCTTTAATGCTTCGATGCCATCATATTTTTTCTCTTCGCGCAGCTTTTTGCGGAATAGTATCTCTACATACTGACCGTAAATATCAGCATCAAAATCAAAAATATGAACTTCTAATATGGGTTTGATGGTTTCTCCATCAATGGTTGGCCTCACACCCACATTGGCGACGCCAAGATGGTGATCGGCCAAGCCTTTAATCTCAACTGCATAAACACCGCTGAGGGGCGCCTTATAACGATGTAATTGAATATTGGCAGTGGGGACACCGATGGTCCTGCCAACCTGGCGTCCCTGAGCAACTCTACCAGCAATACTGTAGGGGTGCCCAAGCATAGTCTCAGCCTCGCTGAACTGGCCGGTCTCAAGACAAGCCCTGATTCGGGTACTACTCACACGTTCGCGCTCGAAAGTAAACGTATAGAAATTACTGACCTGGAATCCAAATTCTTGCCCGGCTCGCTGCAGCATGGAAAAATCACCGCTTCGATCAGAACCAAACCTAAAATCATCGCCCACATAAAGCGCTTTAACAGCAAGATTATCTGCCAACAGCGAAACGAATTCGTCAACCTTCATGCCCCGAGTGATTTCATTAAATTTCAAGCACAATAGCCGGTCAATTCCACATTGCTTGAGCAGATTAACTTTCTCCCTGAAACGGGTCAGACGCGCTGGGGCCTGGTACTCATCAAAAAATTCTTTTGGCTGAGGTTCGAAACAAATCAACAAAGAAGGACAATCAAGTCTCAGGGAGGCTTTCTTGACCTCGGCCAGGATCGCCTGATGGCCTAAATGCACCCCATCGAAATTTCCGATAGTGACCACACAGTTGCGATCATCACGCCTGAGATTACTGACTCCTCTTATAATTCTCATATTGACTACCGACGAAAATCCCTGAGCCGCATTCCCAATGCAGCCATACTAAGAAAGTAAACCAGTGCCCCTAGAATACAGATCACCAGCAACTCTATTACCCGATCGAAACTACTCAAGGACAACCATTGCACCAAGTCCGGTGTAACCCAAATCAGGAACATCGCCATGGCAGCAACCGAGAGCAACAATCTACCTACAAAGTATACCCAACCTTTAGCAGCTTGGTAGATACCTTTTAATCGTAATCCACGCCACAACAAAAATGCATTTAAAAAGGCTGAAGCCGACGTCGCCAGGGCAAGGCCAACATGACCCAGGAAGGCAATCAACAGCAGATTCAAGACCATGTTAAAAAATAGCGCTATCAAACCAATCTTAACCGGTGTTGCTGTATCCTGACGCGCAAAATAACCTGGCGCAAGCACCTTCACCAACATATGGCCCGTCAACCCTGCTCCATAGGCCTGTAGGCTCAAGCTGGCCATTTCAATATCCAGGGTTGTCATGGCACCGTGAAAAAACAGGGTTGCTATTAGAAGATCGGATAAATAGATCAATGCGACACTGGCTGGAACCCCTAGAAGCACGACTGTCTTAACCGCCCAGTCAAGCGTCTCTGAAAAAGACTCACTGGACTGCTCGACAAACTTCTTGGATAGCGCTGGTAGTATGACCGTGGCTATGGTGATACCAAACAAGGCTAAGGGTAGTTCCAGCAGCCGATCCGAATAATAGAGCCAGGAAAGACTCCCTGTAATCAGGAAAGTGGCCAGCACAGTATCCAATAGCAGGTTAATCTGGCCGACAGAAACACCAAACATAGCGGGAACCATCAATCGCAGGATGCGCCTGACTCCGGTATGCTTGAAATCAACCTTCAGCCTGGGCAACAACCCCAGTCGGGCAAGAAAGGGAAGTTGAAACGCTAACTGCACGAAACCGGCAATCAATACACCCCACGCCAAAGCCAGAACAGGAAAATCAAAATAGGGGCGGAGCCAAATCGCACTGCCAATCAAGGATAAATTCAATAGTACTGGTGTAAATGCGGGCACTGCAAAGCGCCCGAAGGTATTTAAAATTGCCCCGGCAAAGGCCGTTAACGAAATCAACAGCAGGTAAGGGAAGGTAATCCTCAGCATCTGGGTAGCCAGGTAAATTTTTTCAGTTTCCTCCTGGTAAACATAACCGGCGGCGAAAACGGTAATCACCCCTGCGGCACAGAGCATCCCAAGGCCTGTGAAAATTAATAATGCCAGACCCAGCGTTCCTGCTGTGTGGTCGAGCAGGCTGCGCAGTGCAGAACGATCGCCACCCTGCTTATACTCCGAGAGCACGGGAATAAAGGCCTGGGAAAAAGCACCTTCTGCAAACAGGCGGCGGAAGAAATTTGGAATACGAAAGGCCAGGAAAAAAGTATCAGCGGCTGCACTTGAACCAAAAAAGTAAGCGATCACTATATCCCGCGCTAAACCCAGCACGCGGGAAAGCATCGTCATAACCGAGACCACCAGACTCGACTTCAAAAGCGGATCCGAAGTCCGAGATTCTACGGCATCATTTCCTGAATCTGACATTCTCAGGACCTCGTCTATCCATGAACTTTCTCGTTTATAATATACATCCTATCAAACACTGATTGACAAAAACCGAGCAAATCGTCATAGTACCGCGCTCGAAATTCCAGTCCAACTCAGGAAACACATAGTGGCCAATACAGCACAATCTAAAAAACGCGCCAAACAGTCAGAAAAACGCAGAAAGCATAATGCCAGCCAGCGCTCATCAATGAGAACCGCTCTTAAAAAGGCGATCACTGCAATTGACTCTGGCGACTATACAACTGCCAGCGAAGCTTACAAGGCTGCCGTGCCGATACTCGACCGCGCTGTGACTCACGGTATTATCCACAAGAATAAGGCATCGCGTCATAAATCCAGGCTTAACTCGCGGCTTAAGGCTATACAGGCTTAATCGACTAGCTTAGATCTCTGCAGACTTAAACGACAAAAAGATTATTCCGATGGATGACTTCTTCATCCACAAAATAACCTAATATTGTGTCGATATCCTTGCTTGCTGCGCCTGCGATGCGAGCAAGCTCATCGCTACTGTAATTGGTCAAGCCCCTGGCAATTTCCCTGCCCTGCCGGTTGACGCAGGAAACGAGTTCTCCACGGGTAAAATCGCCTGTAGTCGAGATGATGCCAACTGCAAGCAAACTACGACCTTGCTTTTTCAGGACAGCAACCGCACCATCATCTAAAATCAATGTTCCTTCCAGTGGTAATGTAGCCAGCCATTGCTTACGTGCGGCCAGCACTGGCTTGTCTGCTTTTAATAACGTACCTGTAAATGAGCCGGTGGCGATGGATTGTAACATCTGGGTTTCCCGACCAGAGCAGATAAGTGTATGTGCCCCGCTTCGCGCAGCGATTCTTGAAGCCTTAACTTTCGTAGTCATACCGCCACGACCCAACATGCCTCCTTCTCCAGCCATCGCATCAAGCTCTTCATCGCTGGCAAGCGCTTCATTTACCATTTTGGCTTCAGGATTAATCCGCGGATTACTATCGAAAAGGCCTGGTTGATCGGTCAATATAACCAGGGCTGTGGCTTCTATGAGATTAGTTACCAGCGCTGCCAGGGTATCATTATCACCAAAACGGATTTCATCTGTGGCGACGGTATCATTTTCATTGACGATGGGAACGACGCCTAAATCCATCAATGTGGTCAGGGTAATCCGCGCATTTAGATAACGATTTCTTGACCGCAGGTCATCATGGGTTAACAGAATCTGCGCTGTGCGCACTCCGTGTGCTGTGAAATTTGATTGATAGGACTGAATCAGTTCCATCTGACCTACTGCGGCTGCTGCCTGCAGAGCGTGAATGACTCTGGGCCTGGTTTGAAAACCAAGCAGGTGCATGCCCTGAGCCACCGCACCTGAAGACACCAGGACCACTTTTTTCCCTTGCGATCTTAACACCGCGATATCATTAACCAGGTCTTTAACCAGTTGTTCGTCAAGCCCCCGACCATCATAAGTTAAAAGCGCACTACCGACTTTAACTACCCAGATATCCCCTGCGTCAACCGTTGTTTGTTTCATGATTCGTAATGAACTGCCACAGTATCATCATCCTCATCACGCGGGCTATTACCCTCTTGTCTTTTTAATTTTCGATGATGTCTGAGCTGTAACGAATGACGATGGGCGTCTTTCCCTGCCACCTCCTCCAAAGCCCTGGCTTCTTCAAGAGCTTGCTGGGTTAAGCTAGAGAAGTAGTCAGAGATCGAATTCATCAAATCTTTCAATCCGGCGCCAGTGGCTGAAGATACCGCAAACAAAGGCGCGTTTTCAGGTAAAACAGCTGTTAACTGTTGCTGGAGCGCTCGCTGCTGCTCCTCTGGCAGCAGATCAATCTTACTCAATACCAGCCATCTTTCCTTTGTCGCAATCGCTGGGCTGTATTTAGCGAGTTCTTCTTCTATCACCTTGAAGTTGTTCAGCGGATCACTGCCATCTACCGGCATTACGTCCAGTAAATGCAATAAAACCCTTGTTCTCGACAGGTGTTTGAGAAACTGCACTCCCAAACCGGCCCCTTCGGCAGCCCCCTCTATGAGACCCGGCACATCGGCAATCACAAAGCTTCGCTGATCATCTATGCGCACAACCCCCAAATTAGGGATCAATGTGGTGAAAGGGTAATCCGCTATTTTAGGCCTGGCTTCTGAGACTGAACTGATCAAGGTAGATTTACCAGCATTAGGCAGTCCGAGTAAACCAACATCAGCAATCAACTTGAGCTCTAACCTCAGGTTAAAGCACTCACCAGGATCCCCCTGGGTGGTTTTCCTTGGTGCTCTATTGGTACTGCTCTTAAATCGAACGTTACCCAGACCTCGCTTACCACCCTCGGCTACGCGCATGACCTGTTCTGCCTCTGAGATATCCCCTAGATATTCATCGGTTTCATCATCAAAGACGCTACTACCCAACGGAACTTTAATGTAAAGATCTTCTCCGCCGGCTCCGGTCTGGTCTCTTCCACGGCCTGACTCACCCTTCATTGCCCGGTATTGAGGCTGGAATCGAAAATCAACCAGGGTGTTAAGGGCACCGTCGCCAATAAGGAAAATACTGCCGCCGTGACCACCGTCGCCACCATCGGGGCCACCCATTTCTATATATTTTTCGCGACGAAAGCTCAGGCAGCCATTACCACCTTTACCTGCTTCTACTCTGATCGTTGCCTCATCTACGAATTTCATTTAATTTCCCGAAAATATATTCGCCTGACAAACAAACAGGCCTGACAAAAAAACAGGCCTGGCAAAAAAAAAGCCCTGTCAGTGACAGGGCTTTTTAATCAAATTCTGATCTCAGCTTGGTGTCACAACATTGACATATTTTCTTTGGTTAGGACCTTTAGTCAAAAACTCCACTACCCCTTCCGCCTTTGCAAAAAGAGTGTGATCCCGACCACATCCAACATTAACACCTGGATGGAATTTAGTCCCCCTCTGGCGAACGATTATATTGCCGGGTAACACAACCTGGCCACCATACAATTTGACACCCAGTCGTTTGCTTTCCGAATCGCGACCGTTGCGAGTACTACCACCTGCTTTCTTATGCGCCACCTGTGTTATCCCCCAACAATTTCTGTGATTTTGATTTCGGTATAAGACTGCCTATGGCCAGCTTGACGACGGTAGTGCTTTCTACGCTTCATCTTAATCACGGTAATCTTATTACCACGACCATGACTCATGATCTCAGCTGATACCTTACCGCCATCGACATAGGGCTCACCAATTTTCACCTGTTCGCCTTCACCAATCATCATCACTCGATCGAAATCGATGATAGCACCGGTTTCGGCGTCCAGCTTCTCTAGGCGCAGAACCTCCCCTGGTTCTACTCTGTGTTGTTTGCCACCACTCTTAATCACCGCATACATGCTACTTAGACCTTTTGTAAACCTTGTATTTATGTACCTTGAATCCCGTATATAATTACCTTGGCAGGGAATCAAGCCGGATAAACTATTCAATTTCAGCGCCAGCATCAGAAAATGCCACTAGAAATGTATCCGACGCCATTGCTCAATTTCAGGACGCGTGATTCTAAGCGAAGCGTGGCTTTTTAGCAACATAGAATTATACTTTACGACTTGACATAGCAACGCTGTGAACCCTAGGATCATCGCTTTACCTTCCCTGGTGACACAACCTCAGGAATTTGATGTCTTATCCATTTTACCAAGCAGTGAAAGCAGAATTCATTGCAGTAAATAAGCTTATCGAGGAGAGCCTGAGCTCCCATGTCCCATTGGTTGAGGAAATAGCCTCCTACTTGATCAATGCTGGCGGCAAAAGACTCCGTCCTCTTCTGGTCCTACTCAGTGCCAGGGCCTGCGATTACCAGGGCAATGACCATATCAAACTAGCGGTAATCATAGAATTTCTGCATACCGCTATGCTACTGCATGATGACGTGGTCGATACCTCCGAACTTCGCCGTGGCAGGAAAACAGCCAATGCTCAGTGGGGTAATGCGGCCAGCGTACTGGTGGGCGACTTTTTACACTCCCGGGCATTTGAAATGATGGTGGAAATCGGTGATATGAAAATCATGTCCCTGCTATCAAAGGCCACCAATGGCATAGCTGAGGGAGAAGTACAGCAACTGAGTAATCTGAAGAATTCAGAGATCACTGAAACTGCCTATCGGGAAGTAATCTATCGCAAAACCGCCATGCTATTCGAAGTTGCCGCGCATACTGGCGCTGTACTCGCTGCCGCGGATAGCAAAAAGCAGCAGGCTCTATGCCAGTTAGGCAGCGATCTAGGTATCGCTTTTCAGCTAATGGATGATCTACTCGATTACGAGGGGTCGACCTCCGACCTCGGCAAAAATGTCGGCGATGACCTCGCTGAAGGCAAAGTTACCCTGCCATTGATCGTAGCACTGAGAAACGGCAGCGAGCCTCAACGGATTCTGATTAAAAGAGCTATTGCCAGTGGAGATTCTACTGAGATGGCAGCCATTCTCGAAGCAGTCAGGGATACCGGGGGCATTAGCTATACACTGGCACAAGCAGAACAGGCAAAAGATAGTGCTCTGCATAATCTCGAACAAATTAAGCCTTCAGCCTATCGCCAGGCGATCAACGATCTGGTCCTATTCTCAGTCAATCGCCAGAATTAATTTTTACCACCAGCAAACCTGTTAGGTATAATAGCCACTAGTCGGGGTGTAGCTCAGCCTGGTAGAGCACTGTCTTCGGGAGGCAGGGGTCGTGAGTTCAAATCTCGCCATCCCGACCAATAAAATCAATAGGTTGCAGAATGCAGGCCGTTCTTTAGCGTTCAGAATTTCAGGACGCTGATCTTGCTTGAAGACCGCACCACAAGAAACCCCGTCACCGCTATATGCCGTAACCACCATCAACCGCGATAAACTGGCCGGTAATGTAACTGGCTTGTTCTGATGCTAGAAAAACGGCTAAGTCTGCTACTTCTTCTGGTTTGCCAAAACGTTTAAGAGCCAGGTTTTTCAATACTGTGGCTTCCCATTCATCATCAAAAAAGGAGTTATCCTGGTTCTTCAGCCTTAAGAAAATCCCAGTTTCAATCACCCCTAAAGCGATACTATTGGCGCGTATATTGTTGACACCTTCCTCTTTTGCTATGCCCTTTATCAGAGACTCGATTGCAGCCTTTGGGGCAACAGAAAGAATATCTCCCGGCGGATACCTTAAAAGTCCTGCTGAACTGATGAAAATATAGCTCCCGCCACTTTTTCGCAGGTGTTTTAAAGAGCAAGAAACTAAATTAAAAAATCCGTTTAAATCAGAGTCTATTACTTGGTGCCAGGTTTCCTGATCCAGGTCAGCTATCATTTTCTGAGGAATATCAAACCCGGCTGCATTGATCACGCTGTGAATATTCGAGAATTCACCTACAAGCTCTTCTATTAATTTCGCTACTGCCTTGTCATCGCGTATATCTAACTCATAGGGAAAACATTGACCGCCTTTTTGATTAATCTCTGCACATAAGTCCTCAGCTGCACTTCTGTTTTTATAATAAGTTATTGCAACTTGGGTTCCAGCCATTGCAAGCCTGGACGCGATGACCGAGCCAATTCCGCCACTCCCTCCCACCACCAGGGCAATGCCTTCAGAAAAATTAAGCGTAAATGTCATTATGTTTTAGTCTCCTGACCAGCACCATGTAACCGCGGTGAAACATTTGCCCAAATAGCAATGTTCAGGCTGTTTACCGAGCAATACCGCCTCCTCAACGAAGGCGGAAGCCCGCTTCATTCAGCTTTTAAAGAGGTTATCGAGCGCTGCGCGTTGGCCTGAATAGTCTCAGTATCCCAAAGACTCGCAAACTTGAACGACCTGGGACAATGGAAATAAGCCTCATCAACCTCGATAAGGGTCGCCTGCACAAATCTCGAATTTTTATCAGTCCAGTACAATTCTGGTTCCTTCACCCTTTGCGAGAATTCTTCCTTTTCAACGACCGTAACACGGCCATTAACTCTAACGGTCACGTCCATACCCGGAATCATAAAGATCAGCCCGATCTTTGCATTTGATTCATAGTTTTCGAAACTCTGGAAAAGATTGTTACCTCCAATATCCGGCATCATCAGGGTTCGCTCATCCACTATCTTGACAAAACCTGGCTTGCCACCCTTGGGGGAGGCATCACAATCGCCGTCAGCATTGCTGCTGGCCACCACTACAAATGGTGAATTTTCAATAAATCCCTGCACATACGGCTCAAGAAAATCCTTTACCTTATTCTCGGCTAAGGGATGAACCCCACCACTTTCAGATCTGATGTTTGCCAGTCGGCCCATGGTTACCCTCCTTGTTAAAACGCCATCCTTAAGCATTCAAACATATACCTTCTTAATTATTGAAGTAAATGTAAACCTGCCATTGGCTGCCACACTTACAGGGCATATCTAACAACGAGCAAACTCAAGAATCCAATTTCGTACCCTCTATTCACACGTTATATCCCTTCTAGATAACCCAGGGTCAATCCATCGGCATGGTCTGCAGGTAGAAAATAAAATTTAAAGTTCTATTTTTCAATGATTTAAAAATAATTATCGAAACAGTCTTGCGTATTCATGAAATACTTGTACCATTAGTACGAGTGGAACAACTGGCACATCGTTGATGGAACTACAAATAGATATCGAAGCACCGACTCCGGTATTCACGCAATTGATTGAACAGATCAAACAGGCCGTGATGAAAAACAGGATTCATCCCGGCGACCCATTGCCGTCTATTCGGCAATTGGCTAATGACCTCGCACTCAACAATAAAACGGTCGCCAAGGCATACCGGCTTCTAGAGCGTGATAGCGTGATTCAGACCAAGGGTTATCGCGGCACCTTCATTCACCCTGATGCCAAAACCAACTGCGCTGTTGATCTTAACGGCTGGGTTATAGGCAACCTAACAGACACTATTAAATCGTTCAGAGACAGAGGGGTAACGGATTCAGAAATCCGCATCGCCTTTAGCAATGTCATGAACCAACGTGAGCTTTAAGGAGAATTCAATGACGGAATCAATCATTTTTTACGCACTCTTGACCAGCCAGCTTGTGCTGATGTCTTTTTATTTCCCGCGCCGGATTCACCAGCGCATGCAAACGGCTTTTTACACTTATACGCCAGACCAATACCCTAGGCTCTATCCAAAACCGGCCAGCTATTACGAACGGCTGCATCAAAACTATCGCCTGGCCAACCAGCTTTTACTTATCCTCGGCTGTAGTGTCATGATGGCCATGCTTGCTATCGATTTTGATCTCTCAGCAAAACATGCGCAAATGGTGCCCTGGGCGATCTTTATGATTCAAATGATGCCGCAGCTGGCCTTGGAGCTAGCGGAATTCAAACAACTGAAACTGATGCGACAATCCGATCAGCGTACAACCCGCAAGGCTGAACTAAGTCCGCGCCGCTTGTTTGATATCGTCCCCAGGCCACTATTTACAGTTACTATCATTATTTTAACGGTCTCGTTTGTTCTCGACGCTTTCATGAATGATTTTAATATTGGCTTTGACACCAGTACCTTTTATCGCTGGTTAATTCTGGGTCTTGGTAATATGGGATTTGCCTTGGGAGCGTGGTGGCTCATTTACGCTAGAAAAAAGAACCCCTACCAAAGTGGGACAGAACGCAAACTACAGGCTAGAGCGAATATTTCTTCAATGCTTTATGTCAGTATCGGTATGAGCCTGTTTGTTGTTATCTCCGAAACCATTGACACCTATGAACTGGTTCGTTTGAGTCCAGCTGCAATGAGTCTTTATTGCCAGCTAATAGCAATGGCCTCATTAAGCACCATGCTGAATACGCTGCGCTTGGATCGTTTGGACTTCGAGGTTTATCGGGAGGAACCACAGAGCGCCTAGTCAGTTTTAAGCCATACCTGCGCAGCTTGTTTGAGTCTTTCTCAACCCTAGTTGCCAAGGCATGGATTGAACTATAAAAGTGTTTGCATTTGGAATGGCAGGCATGTCCTTAGGGGCAACAGGTTTCATATAGGGAACTATGTGTTTAGGAAAAATGAAACAACTAACAGCAACTTTAAAAGAAAAAGGTATTCTTGGAGAGCACAGTGAATAAAAAAATTTTAATATCACAATCAATTATGTGGGCAGCAGCAATTCTTGTTGTTTCAATTGTCGAAGATAAAGAGTTTACTCTATTAATGCTTGTCATATTGGCAGCAGTTTCTGTGGGAAATTTAAGGAAGGTGAATTGAATTCATTAATCACTGTTAGAAATTAATCAGTCACTTCAAATTTCATTGTCTTGACGACAAAGTCCACTACTCCATCGACATAGTGCAACTTAACGTCAATAACTGGGTTGAGACCCCACAGATCAAAGACTGCACCATCTTTAAACTAAATTTCCTGAACAGAAGCCATAACGATTTCCTCTCCATTTTGAATTCAGGCGAAGCCCAAATACGCTCCGCAATCTTGCATGTCCTGCTTATCGGTAAATTCATAAGAAAGGTAAACTCTCTCATACGCGCCTGCTTCTCCTGAAGCGGTAACCTCATAGGTCTTGGCATCTCTTGTGTAGGTCAAGTCTATGCAACGCAAGGGGCTTAGAAATACTGAGCGACTCGCTTTTTATCAGGTTTATGACCCCTTCAATCGTTTTTTTCCGACCTCTCTACCACAAAGACACCGAAGTACTCTGTCAAATTAAAATCGAATTTGAGACATAAAACTTTAGAATTTCCGCAAAACCACGACACCCTGCAACGTGCTACAGTCAGGATAGTTATAATACAATGCAGTATCAGGGCCCGCTTGGGAAAAGGGTCCAAACAAGTAAACCGGAGGCTATGTCGTGAAGTCGGAAAAAAGGGCCAATCTTCATTTTAACAGCAAGGCGGTTTATCTGCCCCCAGATGACGCCAGTAAGTCAATCAGCCCACCTATTTTCATGTCTTCGAGCTTTCAGTATGACGCCGACATCTATCAACGAGTGATTGACGGCGAGCGTAAGGATGTCAATATTTACGGCCGCTGTGGTAATCCATCTGAGTACCAGTTCGAAGAACAAATGATGATGATCGAAGGAGCCGATGCATGCCTGGCTACTGCGTCGGGTATGGCTGCTATTTCAGTTACATTGCTCGGGCTGCTCAAAGCCGGGGACCACCTCGTCTGCGACTGGACAACCTACAGCTCAACCCATGAAATGCTGGATCACCGCTTCACCGACTACAACATAGAAACAACCTTTGTCGATACAGCCGACCCGAGCGCCGTGCAGGCGGCGCTACGCCCTAACACCAAAGTCATCTACTTCGAGACCATTGCCAACCCAACTATGAAGGTTTCAGCTATTCCGCCTTTGGTAGAGATAGCAAAAACCAGCGGCGCAATTCTGGTTTGTGACAATACCTTTGCCAGTCCCTATGTTGCCAGGCCTCTGGAATGGGGCGTGGATATTGTGCTTGAAAGCGCGACCAAGTTCATCGGTGGTCACAGCGATGCGCTCGGTGGCGCCATCTGCATGAAGTCACAGCGTTTGCCAGCCGATTTCCTCGAACAGATCAGGTGGAACACCATGGTTAAGCTGGGTTCACCACTGCCACCGTTCAATGCGTGGTTGCTAGTGCGGGGCATCCAGACGCTCGCAGTGCGGCTACAACGGCAATGCCAATCCTCGGCGCAACTGGCATCCTATTTTGAGTCCCATCCAGCTATAGGCAAGGTATGGTACCCAGGATTGCCATCACATCCCCAGCACGAGGTTGCCAAAGCACAATTGCCAGAGTTCGGGGCTATGCTGACCTTTGAAGTCGATGATGCTGACGCAGCGCTGAGGGTTCTGGACAATCTGGAACTCGCCTGTTTTGCGGCCAGTCTCGGCGGTGTTCGAACAACGACGCAGATACCCGCCTCGATGGCATTCCTCGATATACCAGAAGAGCAGCGCCTGGCAATGAACATTGCCGATGGCATGATTCGCGTTTCAACCGGCCTCGAGGACGTAGCCGACTTGATAGCCGATTTTGATACGGCGCTGGCAAAGATTTGATCAAACCAAACGATACAGGACGATGTCAGTGGAATTAAAGAAATCGCTCAGTTTCTGGGACGTCTTTGCTATTGCCCTCGGGCAGGTCATCGGTTCAGGTATTATGGTGCTTATCGGCATAGGTATTGAGTTCACCGCTTATGCGATTCCATTTGCGTTTGTTCTCTCGGCCTGCCTGTCCATCATCAAGCAACTTCCAGTCGCCTTCATGGGCTCGGCGATGCCGGCAACAGGCGGGCTCTACGTGTACTGTAAAAGGATTTTGGGACCACAGGTCGGGTTTTTCTACCTCGCCATTCTGTTGATTACCCATATCCTGATTGCGCTGTTTGCCCTCGGATTTGCCTCTTACGCGGTAGCACTACTGCCTGACCTGAATGTTCAAGCCATCGCCCTCGGTATCCTGATCGTGTTCTACTGCGTTAATCTATTTGGCGTCAAGCAGGCCGCAGCAGTACAGAAAGTGATGATTGTCTTTCTCCTTTGTGGCCTTTCGTCACTAATCTTCTTCGGCATTCTGGAAGTCGACTACACAAAGTTCTCTACCTCTGAAAGCCTGTTTCCAAACGGTTGGTACGGCTTTGGCCTGGCCTGCGTGGTGTTGTCCTTTTCTACCGGCGGCGCCCAGTATATATCCGAACTTGGTGGTGAGATGAAAAACCCACATCGAGACCTGCCGAGAGCAATCATTTACAGCACAGCACTCGCAGCGGTCTTTTTTGCTCTGGTATCCATCGTTGCAGTTGGAATTCTCCCAATCGAGCAGACAGCAGGTAAACCTTTGTCCGAGGTAGCAAAAGCTATCTTACCTCCCACCGTTTATACTGCTTTTATCGTTGGTGCTGGCTTGTTTGCTCTGGCAACCAGCATCAATTCCACCTTCTCATGGGCCACTAAATCAGTACTAATCGCCTGCGAAGACGGCTGGTTACCGAAACGCCTTGCCGTGGTCAACAAGCGTTTCAACACCCCGCATATCCTTCTGACGATACTGCTTGTGTTTGCCTCGGCACCCATCATTGCCGGTAAGGACCTGCGTTACATCATCATGCTGGGAGGAGGCTTAGTATTTATATGCGACCTTATTCCACTTATCGCAGCAATGAATTTTGAAAAGCGCTTACCCGAAGCCTTTACCAATGCACGTATGAATCTGTCTGCCAAGCACCTTAAATTAATCAGCGCCTTTGGCATTTGCGTTCTCATGGGGCAGGCAGCACTGTCATTCTCAGATATCGACATCACCGGTTGGGCATTGGTGGTGATTTACATCATCCTTGTACTGATTTACATCCGTCTGCGCTTGAGGTATCAAACTTCGGCTTCTAGTTCTCGATAACCTCAAGTGCATACCAGCGGGACCTGAACTGCCCGACCGTTCAACCAAAACCCGTCTTCCGCTTTAAAAAAGCGCTTGCAGGTCCGCCACTCTTTAATCAAAGTGCTAAAAGTTGATTCAACAACGGGCAGGTCAATGAATTCGAATAATAGCGATAATAGTAGTCGTCACGCACTCGCTGGCACCGTCGGCAATGTGCTGGAGTGGTACGACTTTGCCGTTTACGGTTTCCTAGCACCTATCATGAGCCCACTTTTCTTCCCGGCAGATAATGGTCTTACCGGGCTGATCAAAACCTACGGTATATTCGCAGCAGGTTATTTAATGAGACCGATAGGCGGCATCATTTTCGGTTATATAGGCGACCGCCTTGGGCGAAAAATTGCGCTGCAATGGTCTATCGCCATGATGGCGGTACCCACGGTGCTGGTCGGACTGCTACCCGTTCATGCCTCAATTGGTTCAACTGCGGCAGTTTTACTCATACTATTGCGCCTTATCCAGGGCATATCGGTCGGCGGCGAACTCATTGGATCCATGTCCTACCTTGTGGAGACAGCCCCTGCCAATCGCCGTGGCCTGGCTGGTAGCTGGTCGGTTTGCGGTGGTGTTGGCGGCATCCTGTTAGGCTCTTTAGTCGCCTCAACGCTGGGCAGCCTGCTGACCGAAGAAGCCATGAATGAATGGGGATGGCGGGTCCCCTTTTTAATGGGCATCGTTATCTTTGCTGTCGGTAGTTGGCTGCGCAGAACCTTGGTTGAGTCAGCTGATTTTGAAAAAGCCGATGCAGACGAAGCTAATGCTGGCTTGCCTATTATCGCCGTACTACGCGACATACCCGGACGAGTACTGCATCTTTCTGTCAGCATTTTACTGTTCGCTACCAGTTTTTATTTACTGTTCGTGTGGATGCCAACTTACCTGTCAAAAATAGTTACGCCACCGGTAGCCCATGCTTTGGGCGTTAATACAACGGCCATGGTATTGCTACTGATCATGATTCCGCTGGGTGGGCATCTCTCTGACAGCCTCGGCCGAAAACCCATCATGCTAACTGCCACTGTTCTGATGGGCCTATTCGTTTATCCTGCATTTCTAATCCTGGACCAGGGCGTCATGTTATATGCCCTGGTCATTCAACTGCTTTTTGCCGTGTTACTGGGCCTTATCCAGGGACCTCTGCCGGCATTTATGGTCGAGTGCTTCCCGGTCAAGGTCCGCTATACAGCCATTGGGCTGAGCTATAACATCACCCTGGCTATTTTCGGCGGGACCGCCCCGCTGGTTAGCACCTGGCTGATCCAGACAACGGGTGACCTTGCCTCACCGGCTATCTACCTAGTGGCACTAGCGGTTATCAGCACGATTTCTATGTATTTCCTAAAGCCATTAAGTGTACAGCGTTAGCAGGTTCGACAAGTACCCGCATGGATAGCTATCGTCAAATAGAACACCTGATCTACCGATATGCCGAGTTGATAGACGCTGGCGACCTGAGTCGCATGGCAGACCTTTTTAGCCATGCCCAGCTTCTCGGCCCAGACGGAAAATTGGTCGCCAGTGGTAGTGAAGAGTTTCTCAATGTCCAGAGTCGGGCAGTTAACATCAACCCCAATACCGGTAACCCGCAAACAAAACATATCACCACTAATGTGATTATTGAGGTCGATGACATTGCCAACCAGGCAACCGCCAGATCTTATTTTACGGTGTTACAGGCAAGCGACGGTTTCGCTCTACAACCGATCATAGCCGGACGTTACCTCGACAAGTTCGAGCGAGTTAATGGCCGGTGGCGCTTTCACCAAAGACAATCCATACCAGACCTGATTGGGGACCTATCACAACACCTATTATTCGATATCACTGACGCTAAAGCCTAGCCCTATCCATTTTCTTCTCACCATTTAAGTCACCTGAAACCAGATGCTCGCACTCGGCATGCGCCGCCGCAGCAGGTAATGTGGAAACGTTACACACCGCCTGAAGAGTAAAGCGGCCTCCTCATTATTTGATTCAAGGCCAGTTCAATGCGACTCATCCTCAGTCGGTGCCTTGGCAGCTTACTTGTTTTGAAAATACACCCCACAGACTGCGCCAATCACTCCACCTACCACACCACCAACCAGCCATTGCACCCCTTCTACCCCCATGTTGATTAGCAAAACACTGAGAAGGATACTCATACCAGCTGAACAGGCTATTATGACCAGAAGATACTTCTTCATTTCCCTCGCCCTCCTCACTCATTTAATACTACCGTGTAATAACAATCCTGATCGCTCATACGATCCGCGACCAACCCATCACCCAAGGGATAAGTATCAACCTCCGCATCAGTCTCAATGCGGGCAAATCAATCCAATGGGGCTACATCACTCGATAACCGCGTTGCGTATAATCAAAGTCATGTAATTCAGCATTACGAGTGGATGCAAGGTAAAAATTCGCATGGTAAGACCGAATCTCCTTGATTTTACCTCCTTCAAAAATATACCATTCGCTGCCCCGTAGCAGCTCCGCCTGGCCCGTCTGTTTGGGCACCCAACGCATACTCCACTCAATAACCGCTTCGGGTTCCTGAATCACCGTATGGTCAAGTATCCAGTTAGCCTGGGTTAAAGGCCCCACCCGGGCCCAGTATTCAGCAAGACCCCGGGCGCCCCTGACTTCACCATGATCGACAAAATAATGCACTACATCATCAGTAAAGGTGCTCATCATCAAGTCCACATCAGCGGTATTACAGCCCTCATAATAACGCAATATAGTATCAATATAGTAGTGACCTTTACGCCGTGGTTGCATTTTCCAGACTCCGATTATCTTAGTGTGTTCCTGTTAGCTTCAGCGCATTGGCATCGGCATGCCAGAAACACCTGTTGATGCTCGCGCACTTTATTTAATATAGAAGACAAATTCACCAACTTGGCTAGCGAACAAAATTCCTGCCGCGAGACGAATTCCCAGAACTCCCCGAGCTTCAAGCCTATTCGTGACTCTGTCATTAAGTCTCCTTTACAGGCTCCGAGGTGATTGCTCTAATGAACTGACCCTATCACAGTCCAACCGTTGTATAACGAATAATGACCAAAAGCCAAAATGAAACGATCAGTATCCAAGGAGACCCCTGATGCAATTCGAACACCTCATTTATGAACAGCAAAACGCTATCGCGACTATCACGCTTAACAGACCGGAAACACTCAATGCCCTGACCCCCTCAATGCGGCAGGGCCTTTTTGAGGCAGTCACGCTAGCCGACAGTGACGACAGTGTAAGAGTGATTGTGATAACCGGTGCCGGGCGAGGCTTCTGCTCCGGTGGCGATGTAAAAGCCATGAACGCTGCCAATAAAACAAAAACCATCAGCCCCATGGAAGAAAAGATTGCACCGATACGAGACAGGGCCGTACTAGCCATGCGCAATGCCAGTAAACCTGTGATTGCTGCTGTAAATGGCGCTGCCGCTGGAGCGGGCATGAATATTGCGCTTGCCTGTGATATTCGCATTGCGTCCGTTAAAGCAAGATTTGGACAAACGTTTTCTCGGCGCGGGCTGCATCCTGATTGGGGCGGCACTTACTTTCTACCCAGGCTGGTTGGCATGGCAAAAGCCTGCGAATTAACCTGGTCAGGGAAAATGATCGACGCGGAAGAAGCCCTGGCTCTCGGGATTGTTTCCGAATTAAGCACGCCAGAAGAACTAATGAAAACTACCCTCGAAATGGCTGCAACATTCGCCGAAGGCCCTCCGATTGCCATTCGAATGGCCAAACGAGCCATGTACAAGAGCATGGACAGTTCACTCAGGGAGGCCCTTGAGTATGAAACCTATGCCCAGAATATCTGCAGCAGTAGTCAGGATGCCAAAGAGGGTATTGCCGCTTTCGTTGAGAAGAGAGACCCCCAGTTCAAGGGTGCTTAATCAAGTTCGCGGCTGATGCCTGCTGCTAGCAGATCGTCTATTGCACTCTCATCCATACCCAATTCTGCCAATAGCAAACGGGTTTCACTGCCAAAAGGCGCGGTCGGTGATCGGGTTTTAAACCCATCTGTGTCCAGTTTCACGGGCGGAGATAGTACTCGAAGTCGGCCAGCGGTAGCGTGCTCAACAATGTCGAACATGTTATTTGCCTCGGCCTGGGCATCTTCAAACAGTTCAAGCGGGAATTTCACCATGGATACTGGCACGCCTGCCTGTTGTAATCGGCGACACCAGACCTCGCTGGAGGCAGCGCGCAGAGTAGCCTCCACCTCAGCCTTGAGTTCATCAATATAGACTTGATCGACTTTTTCCTGAAGCCCTCTATCAGTCAGTCCGAGGGCCTCCATAAACCTCACCTGCAAACCAGGGCTTACCGCTGCAACTGCAATGGTGTTATCGGCGGTTTCGAAAGTCCGAAAATAAACCGCCAGCAGAACAAATTCGCGAACTGATGGCAGGGCCTCCATCTGCGCCTGGAAACTGGCTCCGTCTTTGCGCTGCTGCCGTAATAACTCATTGGCAGCAAGATGGCTTTCACGATCGCGGTCCTCATGGCGAATCAGCTGATTATTAGCCAACGTCATGGCGGATTGCATCAAGCTGACATCAACGATCCCACCTTTGCCGGTACGTTCCCTGCGATAGAGAGCAGAACCGATACCAAAAGCCAGTGACATAGCTGCCATATAATCAGATATCACCGGGTCTCCCGGCGCTGGCCTACCCTCTATCAGCCTGCCCATGGAAGCCATAAGCCCACTGCGGGCCTGCACCACGATATCCATGCCAGCAAGGTCAGCATCGGGACCGCGCTTTCCAAACGGTGTTATTTCACCAATGATCAACCTTGGATATTTTTCACCGAGTTGCACCGGGTCCAGACCAAGGTCCTCAGCCAGACCCGGACGAAAATTCATCAACACTACATCAGCACTGGCGACCAGCGCATCAATCACCTTGCCCGCGCCTGGGTCACTGAGCTTTAAAGGTAACGATCGTTTGCCCCTGTTTCGAGAAATGAAAATAGTTGACTCCATCGGAGCAATCGATCCCATGTGGCGATTAGGATCGCCTGCCGGGGACTCCACTTTGATGACGTCTGCTCCCCCTTCTGCAAGTAACTGCCCACAGAAAGGCACCGCTACGAACTGACCGAATTCAATCACTCGAATCCCTGTATAAGGTTCAGATGGTTCGGACATGACTAAATTCTCCTTGATGGCCAAAAGTCTGTGCTGCCTGACTTAGATTCGTTATCGAGATGCTAGGCCGATTCCGAGAAAGACAAACTGCCAAGCCTTGGATTATCACTCTGTTGTTACACCATTTACCACCCAGTAATGTCTCCTGACTACCAAATTTCCGATCCCACTGTTATCGAACCCTTCAATCTTTCCAAAATTCACAGACTGCTGCGAATTATCAAGCAGGCTTACTTAGGTGAAACTCCAGGGGCAAGCCTGAGTATTAGGGATACCAAAAGAAGATCCTGCCAGGTCCCGCCTTTCTGCATAACTAAGATACTGGTAGTCTTCTATGCATGGAAAAACGGAGTGATCAAAATGGCTTTTAAAGTAACTGAATCGGCAGGCCCCTGCGGCGCAACGATCTCAGGCCTGGACTTGTCTAAGCCTCTTTCAGAAGAAGTCATTTCCCAACTTCGCAAAGCCTGGTTGAAGTACAAAGTGATCGCCTTTCCGGAGCAATCCCTCACCAATACCGACTTGGAAAATTTCACGCTCTATTTCGGCGATTATGGCGATGACCCCTATTTTGAGGCTATAGAGGGCCATGACCACATCGCTGCAATCTGTCGAGATGCCAATGAAGCCTCACCCATTTTCGCACAGGTCTGGCATACCGACTGGAGCTTTCAAAAGCTTCCACCAGCAGCCACCTGCCTTTATGGGATAACCGTCCCACCGGTGGGTGGCGACACCCTGTTCATTAACCAGCAGAAAGCCCTTGATGAAATGCCTGATGATCTGCGAGCAAGAATCGACGGCAAACTGGCTATACACAGTGCTCGTGGCGGATACGCGCCAGATGGTGCTTATGGAGAGCGCGAAAAAAACTCTGACCGAAGCATGAAAATAATCTATTCCGAGCAAGCCTATGCGACTCAGACGCATGCCTTTATACGTCGACACCCGGAAACCGGAGACGAAATGCTATATGGCGCTTTAGGTTACATCATTGGTGTCCAGGACATGTCGCAAAAACAGGGTCACCAGCTGCTGGTTGATCTGTATGAGTGGCAGACCCAAAAACAGTTTCAATACGCTCAAAAATGGTCTTCCAATATGCTACTGATGTGGGACAACCGTTCGGTATTGCATTCAGCAAGCGGCGGTTACCAGGGCTACGATCGACTCCTGCATCGCACCACCATTGCAGACCGAATCTATTCCTGACCTGAAACCTTTGCCAGCATCAGTCTCTGGTGCCTTAACAGGTGCTCCATGGACTGCCGTTCGATCCATCACTAGCTCCCGCGAATCAGCAGCCCTTTCAGCCAATGATTCAAGCCTGCAGTTATTGCAATTGAATTAACCAGACAGTATCTTCAGATAGTGACTAAACTCGACCACATCATCATTGCCGCACCTGATCTCGAGGCAGTTAAAGACCAGTTTTTTAATCAAACCGGTATCATGCCGGTGGATGGCGGGTCGCACGCCAACGCCGGCACCTGCAATGCCCTAGTTGCATTTACTGAGGGACAATATCTTGAATTTATTGCTCCAGATCCACTTCAGGATATTGCTGGCACTCGGGCCGAGCGATTTGCAGCACTTGCTGAGCCAATAGTCCTGCATTGGGCAGTCAGTTGCACAGGACTGACTGAAACTGCTGCCGCTGCCAAATCCTGTGGTCTGGTTACCAGCGGCATCCTGCCAATGCAGAGAACCACTCCAGCTGGCACCCTGCTTGAATGGGAACTGTGTTTTGTTAGCGGCCATAACCAGGCTGGTGCTATGCCATTTTTCATAGACTGGCTGGACAGCCAGCATCCTTCACAGACCTCACCCATTGCCGGCTCCTTATGCAACTTTGTGGTTAGCGCTCCGAAAGATAGCGCCATTACCCACTTCCCCAGACCCTTTCCAGAATATGCTGTACAGGCAGACGGACCACTGGCGATACGTTTCGAAATCAATAGTCCGAAGGGATTAATCAAGTATGAGCAGTCAAATCCTATCGGTTTTGGCTAATCGGAAGTACTAATCCAGCCAGGTATGAATAACAATAGTCCCCTGTATAACACCACTGGCGTCGAGCCTTGCATGACCTACTCTTTTCAATCAGCGAATTGCAGCCCTCAACCCTTAGCACCCCTTACATTCGCTATGGTGGCTATGGTGGCTATGGTGGCTATGGTGGCTATGGTGGCTGTCAACGAAACCAAAGATCATGAATCATTACAATAAAGCTGAAAACAGTGATCATAATCTGGCCAGAGTAAAAACAAAGATAACGAATAGACCCAAGTCATTTAGCGGCCGTAATAATTGTTCTAACAGGCGCTGAAGGCGGTGTCTTAAAGCAACACGAAGACGATTGATTCCACTTAATTATCGGAGATCGATCACAACGCAAGAAATTTGATCAAATCTGATTCAAAAGATACTACACTGCACCTATGTTGGCAGTCACTCCCGCTCAGAAAACACCCCATGAGAAACAGTTTCTGAGACTATCTTTATGGGCTGCCGGATTATTAAGCATAACAACAGGTCTTTGGTTCGCGACAAGCACTGCGGCAGAAATTGACCCCAGCATCTGGCCAACTAGTTGGCTCACACGAGCGCAAACAGCATCTGAATTGCAAATAAAAGTGTTCCATGAGCCCCCGTTTCTGCAGCAACAGGTTAAAAATGGCGAATTACCGCCCGTGATGGATCGGCTACCTCTTGACCCTATGGTGCTTGAACCCACTACCACAAATGGCACTTATGGCGGCACCGCTAGAATATTCGAAAGCGACTGGAACATGTTCAATCCGGTCGAGAATCCCCTGACTATCGATCCTACCGTCGCCCATATATTCCCCAACACCATTAAAGAATGGGAGATCAGCAATGAAGGTCGAACCATTACCTTCAAGCTCAGAACAGGGATCAAATGGTCAAATGGTGAGCCCCTGGATGCCGATGACTTCATTTTTTTTCATCGGCACCAAATCCTCAATCCGGAGCTGACCCCTGTACCGGACCCGCGCTGGATCGGCTCAAAGTCTGAAAAAATTGATGACCTCACGTTCCGCTATCACTTCAACGAACCTTTCCCGCTGTTAATCAATTTAATGGCCCAACTGGGAGACTACTACGTCACCCCAAGCGATTATATGCGCCAATTTCACCCTGATTTCGTCAACCGTGAGGCGCTGATAAAAAAAATCAGGCAAGAGGGATATATCAGTTGGATGGCCTATTATAACGCCATCCGTCTATGGACCAGGAATCAACCACCCCTGATGCCTACACTGCGCCCCTTTCAGCTCATTAAGAGGACAGCAACCCACAAGCTTTATGATAGGAATGCCTATTACGCCAAAATTGATTCACTGGGACAACAACTACCATACATTGATCAAATCAGCGCAGAAATAATCGAAAATCAGGATGTACTGGCTGCCAAGGCGGCAACTGGACAAGTAGATTTTGCCGCATTCGAGCTCAAAACACAGGATTTCCCGTTGTTCAAGCTCGGTGAAAAAACAGCTGGAATTCAGGTACTGGTCTGGAATCGGCTGCATGGTAGCGATGTCATCATAGAACCCAACCTGAACATCAAGGATAAACTCCTCAGAGCGGTATTCAACGACATCAGATTTCGCAAAGCGCTCTCCGTTGCCATCAACAGAGACGAGATGAACAGCATCATCTATTTTAACAAGGGTGTTCCGAGACAACCCACCGTGATACCAACCTCTCGCTTTTTTGAGCCTGAATTTGCATCGGCTTATACCCAATACGACCCGACCCAAGCCGGCACCTGGTTGAATGAGATGAATCTCATTGACCGGGATGAAGATGGCTTCAGAGACTATGCCAATGGCGACAAGCTGACCATTACACTTGAATTCCTTGACTTTGAAACGCCAAAAAACATTACCCTTGAACTGGTTACCTCATATTGGCGAGAGGTGGGTCTGGATATACGCCTTAAAGAAGTCGACCCAGCCCTGCAAACCAGCCGCGCCACCGCAGGCCTGATGCAAATGACGGTATGGCACGCAGACAGAACTACCGATATCCTATTTCCATTTCAGCCCATGTGGTATGTGCCCATGCACATCGGCTGGGAGGAGTCACACTGGAACGACTGGGCCACCTATTATCTCAGTCAGGGGTTAAGGGGAGAAAAGCCCCCTGCAGACATAATCCAACTGCAGACCTGGTGGCACGAACTGGCACGCTCGACCGATCCCGAGAGAGTAACCGAACTAGGGAAAAAAATTCTTCGTTCTACCGCTGAAAACCTATGGACTATTGGCATGATCGGCTTGGCACCCCAGCCAGTGATTGTGAGTAAGCGCCTGAAAAACGTCACCCTGCAAGGCTACTGGGGCTGGGACAACAGATGGACCATGCCCTATCATCCAGCAACCTGGTATCTGGAGAAATAATTCATGGGCACTTATATCCTGAAACGCCTGCTGGCCATGATACCCACCCTCATCATCATCTCGGTGGTGGTATTCATCCTGATCCAGCTACCGCCCGGGGATATCATTTCAGCCAGTCTTGCCTCTCTGCAACAGCAGGGTATGGAAGTTTCAACCGAACAGATTGCCGCCCTTCGAGCTCAGTATAACCTGGACTTGCCAATGCCGATGCAATACCTGCACTGGATACTGAACTTTGTCCAGGGCGATATGGGCTACTCCATCAAGTATGAACAACCCGTCAATACTCTGATATGGGAACGGCTCGGTTACACCATCATTATCGCGGTAGCCAGTCTATTATTTACCTGGGTACTGGCAATCCCGATCGGTGTCTACTCGGCGGTAAAGCAATACAGCGTTGGTGACTACCTGTTCACCGTGATTGGTTTATTGGGCCTGGCCACTCCCAGCTTCATGCTGGCTCTTATCCTTATGTACTGTGCCTACACCTGGTTTGGGATTAGCGTCGGCGGGCTGTTTTCACCTGAATACGCCGATTCTGATTGGTCATTCGCCCGGTTTGTTGATCTACTCAATCATATCTGGATACCCATGATCGTCCTGGGAACCGCCGGTACCGCCAGCATCATGAGAGTCATGCGAGCGAACCTCCTGGACGAACTCGGCAAACCCTATGTAGTCACCGCCAGAGCAAAAGGCGTCAGACCCCTTAAACTGATCTTCAAGTATCCAGTTCGAATTGCTATCAACCCGTTTATCAGCACCATCGGCTGGCTTTTGCCGACGCTGATTTCAGGCGAAGCGATTGTTTCCATTGTTCTCAACCTGCCAACTACCGGCCCACTATTGCTACAGGCATTACTGAGCCAGGACATGTTTCTGGCAGGCAGCTTCCTGATGTTGCTGAGCATACTTACCGTGTTCGGTATGCTGCTCTCAGATATCCTGTTAGCCGCAGTGGATCCGAGAATTCGTTATGAATGATTCTACTTGCAGGTTAAACCATGTCTGATCACCCGCTTTATGAGGATCTGTCTACCAGGCGCCTGACCTGGCTGCGTTTTAAGCGCCATAAGCTGGCACTCATGTCCGGTGGTTTCCTGATATTCATCTATTTAATCGCCATTTTCTGTGAATTTTTTGCCCCCTATGAACCAAATTGGCGAAACCCCAAGGCTATTTTTGCGCCACCGCAGGAATTCCACTTCTTTGAAGCCAACGGTAACTTCCAATTCAGGCCATTCGTCTACGGCTACACCCTGAGGATAAATCCGGAAACCTGGGTGCGCGAATACACAGAGGATACAAGCCAGAAACACCCGATTTATTTTTTTTCTAAGGGCCAGAAATACCAATTCTGGAACCTATTTACAGCTCGCCACCACTTCATAACCACGGCTAAAGGACAATACCTGCATATCTTCGGCACCGACAAACTGGGTAGAGACATCTTCAGCCGCATCGTTTACGGAGCACGCATCTCCCTCAGCCTCGGGTTGATCGGCGTTGTCCTGACGCTGGTATTAGGCGTTCTGATCGGCGGCTTAGCGGGCTACCTCGGTGGTCGGACAGACAATCTCATCCAACGCTTAATCGAAGTACTGCAAAGCATACCCACTTTACCCCTGTGGATGGCACTCTCGGCGGCAGTACCGGTGCACTGGTCACCCCTGGGCGTGTACTTTAGTATCATCGTTATCCTGTCATTCATTCAATGGACCGGTTTAGCCCGAGTGGTCCGGGGTCGATTCCTGGCCCTGCGGGAGGAAGACTTCGTAATAGCTGCTCGCCTGCTAGGGGCCAGCCAGCTAAGGATTATTACCCGGCATCTGTTACCTTCATTTATGAGCCACATCATCACCACCGCGACACTGGCAATCCCAGGCATGATCCTGGCTGAAACCGCCTTATCCTTCCTCGGCGTCGGGCTCAGAGCGCCTGTGGTTAGCTGGGGGGTCCTGCTCCAGCAAGCCCAGAACTTTCAAGTCATCGTACTGACACCCTGGCTATTGATACCCGGTATTTTCGTTATTCTGGTGGTGATTGCGTTCAACCTTCTGGGAGACGGTCTAAGAGATGCAGCAGACCCTTACGGAGGGCATCAGCTATGAGCACCTCTACCATTTTATCCATACGCAATCTGAGTATTAGTTTTAAAAACGAAATTAGTGAGCAACTGGCCGTCAATAACATCAATCTTGACATGAAGCGTTCACAAACCACTGCCATCGTTGGCGAATCCGGTTCCGGCAAATCTGTTACTGCCTATGCAATGATGCAGCTGATCCAGCCACCGGGAAAAATCACCTCAGGGGAGATCATATTCTCGCCTGCCCAACAGGACAGCTTTGATATCCTGCAACTGAACGATAACAGCCCGGCTCTGTATGACTTGCGAGGTGGTCTGATGTCGATGATATTCCAGGAACCGATGACAGCGCTATCTCCCGTCCACACAATTGGTAACCAGATAATGGAAGCCATCCTGACTCATCAAGCCATCCAAAAAAAAGCTGCATTTGACCTGGCCGCGGCAATGCTGGAGCGGGTAGGCATACAGAACTCCCGTGAACGAATGCTGCAATACCCTTTTGAATTTTCAGGTGGAATGCGGCAACGGGTGATGATTGCCATGGCATTGGTGTGCCAACCTCAAATCCTTATTTGTGATGAGCCCACCACCGCACTTGATGTCACCATCCAGGCTGAGATCCTGGCTCTCCTTAAAGAGCTCAAGGCTACTATCGATATCAGTGTCCTGTTCATCACCCACGATCTGGCCGTGGTAGCTCAAATAGCAGACCAAGTCATCGTCATGAACCAAGGGCGTATTCTGGAAACTGGCAGTGTCCGACAAATCCTCAACGATCCTATTCATCCCTATAGCCAGGGCCTCATCGCCGCGGTACCTGGAATGAAGCGTCAGCCTCGCCTCGACGCCATCAGCAACGACTCGACCCGCCATAACTATGGAGTACACCCACTGATCGCGATTAAAGGTGATAGAGAGGTCGCTCTGCCGATGCCATTAATTCCCGCAGAATATCAGCTATGACGACCCGCAACCTTCTTGAAGTAACCAACCTATCAGTGAAATTCCCTTTGCTGAAACGAGGCCTGCTCAGTAAGCAGGTGGGCGAATTCACCGCCGTTGATCAAGTCTCATTTGAGGTACAGCGTGGTTCAGTGCTCGGCATCGTAGGCGAATCCGGTTCAGGTAAAACCACCCTGGTTCGAGCAATATTGAGAGCCATTGAGCCGTCTTCGGGGTCAGTACTATTTCAAGGTAACGATGGGGCGGTTGACCTGTGCCAACTCACGCACAAGCAATTAATGCCACTTAGGACCCAAATGCAAATGATTTTCCAGGATCCATTTGCGTCCCTGAACCCACGTATGAAAGTAGCTGACATTATTGCTGAGCCGCTGGTTATCCATCATCCAGAGCAACACTTACAGCACCGTCAGCAAGTCATCAAAATGCTCGAACGGGTTGGCCTTGAGGCAGATTCCCTGCATCGGTTCCCGCATGCCTTTTCCGGCGGACAGCGACAACGAATTGGTATTGCACGAGCACTCATACTCAACCCTAGCCTGGTCATTTGTGATGAAGCAGTCTCAGCATTGGATGTCTCCGTGCAGGCGCAGGTGCTCAATTTACTCGCCGATTTACAGGAGGAAATGAATCTCACCTATATTTTTGTAGCCCACGATCTAAACGTTGTCCACCACTTCTGTGAACGCGCCCTGGTCATGTACCGCGGCGCAGTCGTTGAATCAGGTCCGGTTGATCAGATATTCACCTCACCCCAACACGACTACACCAAACTGCTATTATCCGCCATACCATCGCTTGATCCCGACATAAAGCTTGCTCCCCTGGATAGAAACTCACTGGACCTCGGATAAGCTTTCCTGTGAGGCTGCTGCAGGCAAAGAAAATAATTGACTTTCAGCTCGCCACAAAGCAGATTGAATGGCGGTTAAACAAAACAACCCCAATCTGCATCCAAAACTAAATCCGTAATAAAGAGGTATCTATGTTTGAAGTACTGTGGCCAATGATTCGCTGGCAGGATGATCACGAGCCTGAGCTACACGGGCTTGGTGGCGATGATATGAATGCTCACTTTATCAAACACCCCAGTGAGGTCAGCGATGAACTGTGGGCTCGGTGCGATGCACTGGTCGGCCCACAGATCCCTGCAGAATATATGCAACGCCTGGAAAACTGCCGCATTTATGTGAAACCCGCCGTTGGTTTTGACGAAGTCGACTTAAAGGCCTGGGCTGATTTGGGTATTCCGGTCTGTAATACACCCAACTACGGTACCAGAGAGGTTGCTGATCATGCTATGGCCTTGATGCTGACCCTGACAAAAAGTATCGCCTTCCATAACGAACAACTCAGGGCATCACCGGTGCAGAACTGGCGACCTGCTCTGAATCCGTTTGGCCAGCGAATGTCGAACTGCACAGCAGGCATCGTCGGCCTGGGACGAATCGGCACCGCTGCCGCGCTTCGACTAAAAGCATTCGATATGGACGTTGTTTTCTTCGATCCCTATAAACCCAATGGTGCTGATATCGCATTGGGCATCAGGCGTGCCGATAGCCTGGAAGAATTATTTGCGCAAAGCGATATCGTTACCCTGCACACTCCTCTGAACTCGGAAACACAAAACCTGATCAGTACGGATGCGCTTGCAGCAGCCAAACAGGGCTTGATCCTGATTAATACAGCAAGAGGTCCTGTGGTTGATATTGATGCGCTCTATGATGCTTTAAAAAGAGATCAAGTGCTGGCTGCCGGACTCGACGTACTTCCAGAAGAACCAGCCAATACTAATAAGAAACTAATTAAAGCCTGGCATGAAGATGAGGCCTGGCTTCAACACCGGTTAATCATCACTCCTCATTCGGCGTTTTTTACACCCCAGAGTATGCATGACATCAGAAGTTTTTCTGCCGCCACAGCGGCTAAGTATCTGCGTACGAACAGATTGGATAATTGTGTCAACGAAGCTTTTTTGAAGTTCCGTCGCTAACAGAGCATATCTGCACCTGAACTGACCCTGCCTGTCTTGACCTGATGCCAAAAAAAAGGCCGCATCAGCGGCCTTTTACACTCACTAACCGACTAGCCTTTGGCTTGACGGCGCTCTATAGCCTCTTTAATAACAGCATCAGCCACATTACGTGGTGTAGGATCATAGTGACTGAATTCCATTGAAAACTGGCCACGGCCTGATGTCATGGTCCTGAGATCACCAATGTAACCAAACATTTCTGATAAAGGCGCAGATGCCTTAACGCGCACCCCAGTTGACTGTGGCTCCTGGCCTTGGATCATCGCTCGTCGACGGTTCAGGTCACCGATGACATCACCAACATGATCTTCAGGTGTAAACACATCAATCTTCATGATGGGCTCCATGATCTGTGGACCAGCCTTACCCATGGACTGCCTATAAGCCGCCCTTGAAGCTAGTTCAAAGGCAATGGCAGATGAATCAACCGCATGGAATGCACCATCCACCAGTGTCATCTTCACATCCAGACAGGGATAACCAGCAAGTGGGCCCTCTTCCAGACAGACCTTGAAACCTTTTTCTACCGCCGGCCAGAATTCCCGGGGAACATTACCACCCGTTACTTTCGATTCAAACAAGAAACCGGTCCCTGATTCAGCAGGCTCAATGACATAATCAATCTTGGCAAACTGACCCGATCCACCGGTCTGCTTTTTATGGGTGTAGCTGTCTTCGATGGTCTGCGTAATGGATTCTCGATAGGCAACCAGTGGTTTACCTACCTCGACTTCAACACCATGGGTTCGCTTCAGGATGTCGACTTTGATATCCAAGTGCAGTTCGCCCATTCCTTTAATAATGGTTTCGCCTGATTCCTGATCCGTTTCCATCTGAAAGGAGGGATCCTCCTGGATCATCTTCGATAAAGCTAAGCCCATCTTCTCAGCGCCACCCTTATCTTTGGGTGCAATAGCGATATAAATAACTGGATCAGGAAATACCATTGGTTCAAGCGTAGCCGGCGCCTTCTGATCGCACAGCGTATGTCCTGTCTGCGTGTTCTTAAGCCCAATTAACGCAACGATATCGCCTGCCTGGGCTTTATCTAGCTCAATACGTTCGTCGGCATGCATCTCAACAATACGCCCTATTCTCTCCGTCTTACCGGTAAAGGTGTTAAGCACGGTGTCACCCTTTCTAATCGAACCTGTATAGATACGGGTAAAGGTAAGCGCGCCAAAACGGTCATCCATGATCTTAAAGGCCAGCGCCCGAAGCGGCTTTGTCGGATCAACGATTGCAAAATCACCCGTAGGGGTGCCATCCAGGTCAACTTCCGGCTGGGGCTCGACTTCAGTCGGATTAGGCAGATAATCGACAATAGCATCCAGCACCAGTTGCACACCCTTGTTCTTGAAGGCAGATCCACAGAAGGTAGGGAAGAAATCAAGCGCGATGGTACCAGATCTAATACAACGCTTAAGATCAGCAACACTGGGTTCCTCTCCATCATCAAGATAAGCCATCATTAAATCTTCATCTTGGTCGATCACTGACTCAATCAGCTTTTCTCTATATTCCTCTGCCAAATCAACCAGCTCTTCCGGGATTTCCTTAACATCATAATTCATCGGATCACCAGACTCATCCCACACCAGCGCCTCTCGCTTCAATACATCGACAACGCCGATAAAATTTTCTTCAGTGCCAATCGGTAAGGTCAGTACCAACGAATTAGCGCCAAGTACAGTCTTGACCTGATCAACTACTCTATAGAAATCAGCACCCAGGCGATCCAGCTTGTTAACGAAAATAATTCTGGCAACCTCAGACTCATTGGCATACCGCCAATTAGTTTCTGACTGGGGTTCGACCCCACCGGAGCCGCAAAACACACCCACGCCACCGTCCAGTACTTTCAGAGATCGATAAACTTCAATAGTAAAATCGACATGTCCAGGGGTATCAATTATGTTCAGCCGGTGATCTTTCCAGAAGGTCGTGGTCGCGGCCGATTGAATGGTGATTCCGCGCTCCTGCTCCTGATCCATAAAATCTGTGGTTGCTGCACCATCGTGCACTTCACCAATTTTGTGAATCTTACCGGTAATATTCAAGATGCGTTCTGTGGTGGTCGTCTTGCCAGCATCTACATGGGCGAAGATACCGATATTCCGATAGCGATCCAGATCAGTCATAACAATTGCTCGTTGTTGGTATTTTAAAGTGAAATCAATAAAAAACGCCGCATCTTATACCCCCTTGCCTCCAGAATCCAGTTGAGTTTTCGGTGATTGCCACCTGAGTATTAAAAAAACACCTTCCGGACCCGATCACGGGGTTCTCTGAGCAAGGGGATACCGGTCTTGCTATCGCCAATCGCACAACAAAAGTACTCGCCCGTTAGTCATTCAGAATACTCAAAAAGCTAACTCAACAAGCGCAAAACTGGGTCCTTATCAACCTAAACAACCGTACAAAAAGCCAATCAAAGCGCTGACTCTGCATCTTATTTTGCTGTAGACACTGTCATCAGCGATCAGGGCCAATCAGCTCTATCACCACTGCGGCCCGGAGCACACATCCGCTAAGCAGATTTTTAGCATAGCAAGGCTTTCATCCCAGCCCCGCGCAAGGCATCATGTGCTGAACTCCGCAATGACTCGCAAAAACTTATGGCTGATTCTTTTTCTGGCGTTCTGGTATTCGCCCTGCTGGCCACATTCATCCTGGCAGGAACAATCATCAGAGCTAAAATTCCCTTCCTGGCTAAAACACTGATCCCAGCGAGTCTAATTGGCGGCCTGATCGGCTTTGTCCTGGTCAAT
>Ga0233433_10000531_pt1 | contig 40695 bp, 36 predicted proteins | sample SI_122_August201_5_FD_179868 | JGI IMG/M metagenome (GOLD analysis project Ga0233433, IMG submission 179868) | Seawater microbial communities from Saanich Inlet, British Columbia, Canada - SI_122_August2016_100_MG | ecosystem: Environmental > Aquatic > Marine > Inlet | place: Canada: British...
GGTCGGCGGCGTGAGCGCAAGACCGTCGGAAGTCAGCAGCGCGGCGATATTGACCGCGTGACCGAAGACGTCAAAGCGCTTGTCGTCGCGAGTGCCGATCGGACCACAACACACCCGCCCGAAATGAGCTTTAACCACGTGGCGACAAGTATCGCTGCGGGCGGCGAATAATTGTTCTTCGCTCTGGTCTTGCGCGCAATGCTTGAAGGCGCTGAGATCCGAGAAGGCCACGAGCAATTCGCATTGCTGGGGAGCCTGAATGGCATCTAGCGTGTTCATCGGTATTTCTCCTTGTCGTCGATAGGTTTAATAGCGGCCCGCATGTCCGCCAGTAAAAGGAGAATCGCCAGCCCATACGTCTGGCAGTTCAGTTGTACAACTAAGCACTACCTGCTTTCTTTTGTCTTAAATCTACCGATAAAATTAATCCCTCCCTCATCCTATACCTGTGACACATATCAGGTCCGCACCCCCTTGCCACCCTCATTTCGGGGATGTTTCACTGCCCGTAGCAAGCTATAACGGTATCTCTACTAACAACGACCGCAATAAATCGGCCTCGTCTTATAGCCGGTTCGTTGGCAAAAAAGGATGGAACGATGTCGATCGCTATGCAACTTCGCGAAAGCGAAGTCGAGGATTTTTCGACCGCTACCACAGCCGAGATGCTCGGTCTCGGATCGGCGGCGATCAAAACCAGATTGCACAGGGCACGTCTGTTTTTGCGCCGGGAATTGTCCTCTTATTTCGATCCGCAAGCAAAAGAAGCGCTGGGCACCTGCTACACCCAGGCGAGTTGAATCCTATACATAAAGAGGACCGATGCCTTTTTCATAGTTGGGAAATACCGAGAAAAAGCACCGGCCCCGATTGGCCGACAGCAGTCTTTATTTATTTTGTTGCTTCTTTATTACTACGCTTCAAAACGGGCAGGCCGTTTTTACTCTCGGATACCTCATAGCCATCTGGCACCGTATCGAGCGAGCCTTCTTTTTCAGCTTTAGCAAAAAAATAGATCGTCTGCGCATTACCATTCTTCAGCGTCGTGGTCTGGGAATGCAAGAGATAGGTAGCACCCTTGGAATTCGTATACGAAAAAGCCATGATCATCTCCTTCGCGATATAAATACGTGGGAACGCATAAAAGCGGATTGGATCGCGTCCGGATGACGCGCGGCTTCTCTATGAGGAGGGGGAGGATTCCCTACAAAGCTAGGGGATCTGGGCAATTTAGCAACTACTTTTATCGGTGGTCGTTGCCCCATGTGGGATCATTTCTGGGCAAAACGGCTCTTGACGAGGGCCCCGCAATAGCGTAAACTATACGATTCTCTATTGCTAGGGACTCGGAAAACTGCATAAAATCGGCTTATACATACCTTTATCAAGACTTTAAGAAAGAACCGGGAGTAGTTCATGGGCAATTTCAGTGTCGAAGTCAGATCGGACGAACCTTTTGAAAAGGCGCTGAGGCGCTTTACGTCCAAAACCCGCAAAGCTGGCCTGTTGCGCGACTTGAAAAAACGGCGTTTCTATACCAAACCTTCGGTGCAAAAGAAGATTAATCGCCAAAAGAGCATCCGTCGGCAGCAAAAGGCCGCCCGGATGTTGGAGACGGGTTTCGTCAAGGGCGGCGGTCGCGGCGGTGCAGACGCTGGTGCTCCAGGCGCTGGTGGTCCAGGCGCTGGTGGTCCAGGTGGACGCGGCGGTGCCGGTGGTACCGGTGGTCCGGGCGCTGGTCGTGGCCCGCGTTAGGCCTGACGTTTTTCAATAGTTCAACAAATAAAGTGGTAAAGGGCAGTGCACTTATAGTGTACTGCCCTTTTTTATTGACTTCAATGGGTTTGAAAAAATTCCACCACCTCGCCACAAGGCCCTACAAAAAACGCAATCGTCACCTTCATAGCGCCCAGTTCCAAATCCTTCGGTTCTACCGTTATCTCATACCCGGCGGCGCGCACATGTTCGGTGGCCGCCCGCGTATCGGCGACCGCTAAGGCAAAGTGTGTTACCGGATCATTCGGGCTGTCGGCGCCCTCTGCAGGGGATTCCGCCGTCGGGCCAAAAAGCTCCATATGGCTGCCGTCTCCTATGTCCAACAGCACGATCTTGCGCTCGGCCGAGCCGAATTCGGCGACGACCTCCATTCCCAACACATCGCGATAGAAGCGCATTGACGCTTCCCAATCGCGGGTCTGCACCGCTATATGGTGCGTTCCACAACCGGCGATTATGGCGTTTTTATTTCCTATGGGCATAGATTCTTCTTCCTTTCCAGTTTAATGAGTCCCAAGCGCGTACAAAGTAGGATTTGCCCCGCTCTTCGGCAAGATATCCGTAGCGCAAATCATCCTTGCCCAAAACCGCTTCGACCCCGTCCTTTGCATAGACGAAAACCCGGAACCATAAGGGCTTGGACAATAATGAAGTACCGTGGACACACATCACTCTGCGCAATCGCATTCTGTCTGGTTCTTTGCGCAGTGGCAAATGACGCGCAGGCCGATTGGGGCTTGAGGGTCGGAGGGGTGCATGCCGCCACCGAACTCGACGACAGCCCCGGCTACGGTCTTTCCGCCTTTATCCGCCCGTCGCTGTCACCGCGCTATCGGGTCGAATTCAACGCCGGATACGGGCGGCTACGGGGCGCAGATTACGCCACCGACCTAGCCTCGGGCGAGGGGCGTCTGCTCTACGCCCTCGGGCGCGGACACTATTGGAGCGCCCACCTCTACGGTGGCGCCGGCTTGCTGCGCTTCAACCTAGCAACCTCACCACCCGAAACCACGCCGGACGCCGCCGCGATCGGCTGGGCGGCCATCGCGCCGATCGGCATTGGCTTCCAACGCCCCCTAGGCCCCAGCACCGGTCTCGATCTGCACTTCGGTTACACCTATTCCTTCCGTGACGACCTCAACCGCGCGATTCTGCAAAAGGGTAACGACGGCATCTGGACACTGAGCATCGGCCTCGTTTTCGGTGAGGTCGGCTATCGCCCCCCCTTGCGGCAATTGCCGTTGCAAACGATTCAACGCCGACCCGCCCCCGTGCAAAGACTTCCGCCCGAGCCCGTCACCGACGAACCCGACCGCGACGGCGATGGGCTTAGCGACCGCGAGGAAACGCTGCATTATTATACCAACCCGGTCATGGCCGACAGCGACAGTGACGGCTTAAACGACCTGGAAGAAGTCAAAGTCTATGGTACGGATCCCAATCGTTTCGACAGCGACAGCGGCGGGGTCCGTGACGGCGACGAAATAGCCCGCGGCGCCGATGCGCTGGATCCCGGCGACGATTTCGTGCCCGATAAACTGCTCGAAGAAGAGCGGCAACCCGTCGCCACCTCGGTCAGCCGGCCCATGCCGAGCGTATTTTTTCCGGCCGGAGGCGTAGCACTCGTTCGCGAAGCGCGCGAAAACCTCGATCTCGTCGTCAATTATATGCGCCAGCACCCCGCTATCGGGCTCGAATTGCACGGACACTCCGATAGCGTCGGATCGCGCGCCGTGAATTTACAGCTTTCGCGGCGGCGGGCCGAAGCGGTACAGGCCTATCTCACCGCCCTAGGCATAGAGACTCGACGGCTCAAGATCCGCGCCCTAGGCGAGAGCCATCCGATCGCCTCCAATGCCACGCAAACAGGTCGCCTTGAAAACAGGCGCGTGGAACTAATCCTCGCTCCCCGTTAGGAAGAGGATCAACTGCGCGAAACGCTCAATCGTATCCTCCAGATCAAAGCTGTAGACCACCCTGTTGCCCTCAACGACCCGGACGATCAGTTCTTCCGGTAAGACCCGATCACCGCAACAGGCACCAATCAGCGCCCCGGTGATGCCCGCATAACAATCGATATCCGCATAACGACGCCACGTCCCGGCTTCGTCGAGGTCGCCGTGGTTTGCCGCGACCAACAAGGCCTGCCAAGGATCGTCGGCGTGGGCAAGCAGCGCGGCACAAGCGATGGCCAGTGCCCGGTAGGGGTCAAATACACTGAAGTGGCGCAAAGCCGACGAGAGAAAATTCGCTAATTCCTCGCCTTTTTTGCCCGCGGCCTGCTTTAGCAGCAAAGGCAATTTTTCCCCGATGAACGGCCCGCCGAAATACCCCCGCAAGTGCAAAGGATCCATTGCCAAGGTCTCGTAGACCACTACATCGGGCGCTTTACCGGCCAATGCCGCACTTTGTGCCGCGGCCAAGAGCGCCGTCGCCTCGCGCGCATAACCAATATCGAAGAACGCCGCTTCATACGCCGCCCGATAAGCCGCTTCGGGATCGCCCGGAAAAAGCAGGCCAACCGATGGCAGTACCAACAACCCGGCCATCGTCGGATAGTTGAGGCCAACGCTCCTCGTCGCCAGCGCCGCCGCCGGCACACCCGGATAGCGCGGCGACTCCTCTCCCAGGAAACCGCGGCTGGCCCCTTCCCACATCTCGAACTGCCCGCGCACCAACTCTTCAGAATTGGGAAAAAAGTCTCCCGGTCGTTCGTAAATGTCCAATAGGCGTTGCGCCAATTCCCGTCCCACCGGCATCCGCCGCAACTCGACCGCTAGTTCCATAAACAGATAGTTGTAGCGCACATCGTCAGTACCCGTCCCCACGGGGGCAGTATCTACCCACACGCCGTGCGGCCCCTTTTCCCCTTCGAACGGATAGAGCCCCGCCAACCATTTTTTGCCCGTGCGTCGCTCAACCGCATCAACCGGAGCAAATTCGAATGGCGCCCCCAAAGCGTCACCGAGTGCCTGGGCCAGCACCGAACCGCGAATCCTCGATTTTAACGTCGCTTGCATCATCTCGTCTCACCCATTACACAAAAAGACCGGCGGAGATGGGCTCCACCGGTCTTTATCGCCAAAGAACAGAATTTTTATTCCGACCCTACCGATTCCCCTTCCGGCGGCCGAGCTTCGAGCTTGTTGTTGATAATGATTCGAGCGCAAGAATTCCAATGCAATATCGCGTCATCGTTATCCGACGCCTCCAACCCTTCGGCCTTCTCATACCATTCCATCGCCCGACCCAAGAGCTCGAAGGCATCGAAACGGGCACCCGGGTAATCGCGCACGAGCCGTGCCTTGCCTTGACGCTCATGCGCCAAACCCGAATAATAATCGCGAGTATACTCATCGGTCAGCCGTGGAATAAGGTCGAGAACGATCTTGATGCCCTTGTTGGCCTCGTGCTCGAACTGGTCGGTCAATGCCAACACCAGCCCGACGAGCGCCTGCTGGTTCTCCGCATCGACCTCCAAGATATCGCGGCAAATGCTCTCGGCCACGCGCGGTTGGTTGAGCAACCGATAGCGCTCAACGCGTTCGAGAGCCTTGGGAATCGCTTCGCGGTGGATCTTCTTTAACTCGTTCATCGGCTTTTATCCGGTGAATATCCGCAGACGAAAAGATCTTCTTCTTCGGCGTTTATTCCTTTGAGGAGTCGTCCGCAGACGAAAAGATCTTGAGCAGCTTGCCTATCGGGTCGTAGAATTTGTCGACGACCCGCTCCTTAAGCGGTATGATCGCGTTGTCGGTGATGGTAATTTCTTCGGGGCAGACCTTGGTGCAGCACTTGGTGATATTGCAGTAACCGATGCCCTGTTCTTCCTTGAGGTCTTCGCGGCGATCCTCCACGTCGAGCGGGTGCATCTCCAGCGCAGCCGTATAGACCATCAGCTGCGGGCCGGCGAATTCCTCGTGCTTGTCGTGCTCGCGCAATACGTGACAGACGTCCTGGCAAAGGAAACACTCGATGCACTTGCGGAACTCCTGCACACGGTCCACGTCATCCTGTGACATGCTCCAGCTGCCGTCCTCAGTATCGGGCGCGCGCGGCTTGAATTTCTTGATTTTCTTTTTGGCTCGGTAATTCCACGATACGTCCGTCACCAAGTCGCGGATGTGCGGGAAGGCCTTCATCGGCTCGATCGTGATCGTCTCGCCCTCGGGCAGTTGGTCCATCCGCGTCATGCACATCAACTTGGGCATACCGTTTATTTCGGCCGAGCAGGAGCCGCACTTGCCCGCCTTGCAGTTCCAGCGGCAGGCTAGGTCCGGGGCTTTTTCAGCCTGGATCTGGTGCACGGCATCGAGCACCACCATGCCTTCGTCTATCTGGGCGCTGTACTCCTCAAACCGGCCCTCTTCGCCTTCACCTCGCCAGATTTTAAAACGCGCCTCGCTCATTACTTACTCTCCTCGTCGATAATAGCTTGCAGGTCTTCCGGCAGTTCGGCCATCGGCACCTGGTCCACTTGCATCCGGCCGTCTTCCCCCTTGCGCACGCGCACATTCACATTGGCGAAGTGCGCGGCGTCTTTGTCCGGGTAGTCCTCGCGGAAGTGACCGCCGCGGCTCTCTTTGCGCTCGATGGCCGAGAGCGCAATCGCCTCGGAGACCGTCAACAAATTGTCCAAGTCTATCGCCGTATGCCACCCCGGGTTGTACTCGCGGTTGCCCGGAGCAGAGACGTGCGCGGCGCGTTCTTTTAGTTCGGCGACAATGCCCAACACCTGCTGCATCTCTTCCTCGCGGCGCACGATGCCCACCAAATCCTGCATCTTTTCTTGCAATTCGGCCTGAATGGCATAGGGCAGTTCGCCGCCCTCCCGGCCCAAGGGAGCCAGCGCCCGGTTTATCACCTGTTCGACTTGCCCCTCATCTACAGTGCCGGATCCCTTCTCCTGGGCGAAGTTGGCCGCGTACTCGCCAGCGCGCTTGCCGAAGACGACTAAATCAGACAGCGAATTGCCGCCCAAACGATTGGCCCCGTGCAGACCTGCGGCGCACTCGCCAGCGGCGAATAACCCGGGCACAGCCGACATTTGGCTGTCGGCGTCGACCTTGATGCCCCCCATCGTATAATGGGTGGTCGGGCCCACTTCCATAACCTCTTTGGTGATGTCGACATTGGCCAGTTGTTTAAACTGGTGATACATGCTCGGCAATTTGCGCTTGATGTGTTCCTCGGCGTTGGGCAAACGCTCCTTGATCCACGCGATGTCGAGATACACGCCACCGTGCGGGGAACCGCGCCCGTCGCGCACCTCGCGCATGATGCAACGCGCCACGTGGTCGCGCGTCAGCAATTCGGGCGGGCGGCGCGCCTCGCGGTCGTTCTGCGTATAGCGCCAACCCTCTTCCTCGTTGTCGGCTGTCTGGTGCTTATAGAGGTCAGGGATGTCGTCAAACATAAAGCGCTTACCTTCGCTATTGCGCAAAATGCCGCCCTCGCCGCGCACGCCTTCGGTCACTAGAATACCGCGTACGCTCAGCGGCCACACCATACCGGTGGGGTGAAACTGTATGCATTCCATGTCGATGAGGTCAGCACCGGCCTCGTAGGCTAGCGCATGGCCATCGCCGGTGTATTCCCAACTATTGCTGGTGATCTTAAAGGCACGCCCGGTGCCGCCCGTGGCCAGCACAACCGCTTTGGCCTGAAATAGTTTAAAGCGCCCGCGCTCGCGGTCGTAGGCGACCGCACCAGTGACACGGTCGCCGTCTTTGAGCAGCGAAGCCACCGTGTGCTCCATGTGCACTTCGATGCCCTGGTGGATGCCGTGGTCCTGCAGAGTGCGGATCAGTTCCAACCCCGTGCGGTCGCCCACGTGGGCGAGCCGCGGAAACTTGTGGCCGCCGAAGTTTCGCTGTGAAATGAGACCGCTATCTTTTGTGCGGTCAAACACCGCGCCCCATTCTTCCAACTCGCGCACCCGCGAGGGGGCCTCCTGCGCATGCAATTGCGCCATGCGGTAGTTGTTGATGTACTGGCCACCGCGCATCGTGTCGGCAAAGTGCACCTTCCAGTTGTCGCGCTCGTCAACATTGGCCATCGCCGCCGCCATACCGCCTTCGGCCATCACGGTGTGTGCTTTGCCCAACAGCGACTTGCATATCAAACCGACGGACACATTCGCCGCCGAAGCTTCTATTGCCGCGCGCAGCCCGGCGCCGCCGGCCCCGATGACCAACACGTCGTAGTCGAATTTTTCGTACTGAGCCATCAGAAAAGTCTCCAATCCGTCCAGATCCCCATGGCGCACATCCGCACGTAGAGGTCGGAAAAACCGACCCAAAACAGGCTGATCCAGGCGAAATTCATATGTTTTGTGTTGAGGCAACTGACGCAGTTATAGGCCGAGCGCCTTATCGGCGAGCCCGACAACAGGTCTTTGCAGCCGCCGACGATATGGCGCAGCGAATGGCAGCTAAACGTATAACCGCCAAGAAATATCACATTGAGCGTCAGCACAATAGAGCCGACACCGATGCCGAAGGACTCGCGCCCGGTGGCCGCATCGACAAAAAACATGGCTTTGTAGGCGTCAAAGGCCAGCAGCGCGATAAAGGCCAGCGCTATATAAAGGAAATAGCGGTGGATATTCTGTATGATGAGCGGGAACGAATTCTCGCCGCGATAGGCGTCGCGCGGTTCGGCCACCGCGCAGTTGGACGGGTCGGCCCAAAAGGCCTTGTAGTAGGCGCCGCGATAATAATAGCAGGTAAAACGAAATCCGCCCGGTGCCCACAAAATCAGGAAAGCCGGTGAGAAGGGCAGCCAACCCGGCCACCAATCCGGTTGACCGCCAAAAATAGCGTGCGGCGAAGAACCAAAAATTTCCGGCGAATAAAACGGCGACAAATAGTTGCCGAAGGCATAGTGGGCGCCCTGGAATGCCGCCCAGGTCGAGTAGGCTATAAAGGCCGAAAAACCCATAAAGACCACCAGCGGCTGCAACCACCAGGTATCTGGGCGCGAGGTAGAGCCAAAGCTTGATGACTTCAGCACATTGAGTGACGACATAAACTCACCGTATCCTTAATCACCACACGGCGAAAGCGCGTGGATTATCCGATTCAGTTTTAATTTGTCAAATCTAAGCCCGAAGGGGCGCCAAAGCAACTGTGAGACGGATACGAGTGGGCTAGGGGAACGTCGAGAATGTCAATGAATAAAGCATGGGGGCGATAACACCCCTGCCGTAAAAAAATACTTGGAATCCCAAAACAGGCCCCTATACGATCGAGACCCTATTCTGATCAGCTGCCAATTGCCCAGTTAACCAATACGACGATGCTCAGAGTATAACAGGCCCACCTACTTTCACGAATAAAATGTCGCAAGCACCGTAAAAGATGCCCCGACGCGAGATCTAAAATTCTGTTCTCATTTGAGCATTGCGGCAGGAGCAATCAAAAATGCTTCAGAAAAAAATTAAGGTCCCCAACTCGCAAAAAACCCGCTTGCGACAAAATCATGACATTACTATATATTCTGTGGAAGCTTGTTGATTTAAACCTGAATGGGTTTGAATTAGCTTTTACACATACTTTTTGGAGGAATATTGATGAGAAAACTTCTTCTCTCTGCGGCGTTGCTGACTGGGTTAACCAGCCAGGCTTTTGCCGAAGTAAGCATTAGCGCTGACCTAGTCAGTCAATACCTATTTCGTGGGAGTGTAGAATCTAGTGCCATGTCAGTGCAACCCACCATCAACTACTCGACCGGCTCCGTGAATATTGGGACTTGGGCTTCTCGGAGTATTGATGGGGCTCACCAAGAAACAAATATTTACGTTAGCCTGGTAGCCGGGCCTGTTAACGTTACGATCACCGATTACACAGATGCCTCCCCTGATCTTTTCAAAGTCGGCGATCATCTAATCGAAGTCATGGCTTCGTATGAGTCGGGTGACCTAAGTGCAGCACTCGCTGTAGATGTTCTGAATGGAAATACCGACCTGTGGATTGAGCTTGGCTACAACTTGGGTGAAGTAGGAGATGCTGATGTTGGCTTGAGCTTAGGCCTCGGCAATGAGAAGTATACATCCGACGGCGATCCGATGCTTGCCTTAATAGGCGTCAACGTTTCTCAGGATGATTATTTTGCTTCATACCAGATCAATCCTGATGCAAAAGGAAACATGGTTTTTATAGGTAAAAATTTCTAAGATGTAGGTCTGTAAGATATTTACGTAGGGCGATGCGCGTTAAAGCGTATCGCCCTATTTTTTTTGAAACACGAATCGATGTTGGAAAATCGCGTGCTCAAAGAGGTCAAAGCGTTCTGCGAAACCAGGCGGCAGACATTTATTCTTCAACGCATCGAGCTTGTCGTCTTTAAGCTCTACGATGGAGTCGGACGCCGCATCACGCGGGCATGGATCGGCGATGAACGAGACAATCAGCGGTCTTCTTGTTCTGCGAGCGACCGAGGCCGTCGGCGGCAACGATTTTTTACGAAGGCGACAAAGGGAAAATAGTCCTGCATCGTGGCCCTGGAGGCACCGCTGAGCAGAGCGCGAGATTCAGCGAAGCCGGACTCGTGTTGCAAAAAATACGGTTATTCATAACCGTATTTCCTGACCGCATCCTCATCAAACCCCATAAAATGCGCCAACTCGTGCACCAGCGTGATCTCCACTTCTCTCGCCAGTTCGGCCCGCTCGGAAAAATCCTCTTCTAATGGCCCCTGATAAAGCGCTATCACAGCAGGCAAATCGCCGCTATCATCGAAGCGCCGCTCGGGCAGCGGCGTGCCGGTAAACAGCCCGTAGAGCACTTCCTCCGGGTCACCGGTGATCTCCTCGACGATTGCAGGATCTGGCCAGTCCTCGATGACAATCACCAAATTGTCGAGCGCCTGCCGAAATTCCTCCGGCAGGCGCTCTAACGCCTTTTCTACAAGTTTTTCGAAAGCGCGCCGAGGCATCCCCTACCAATCCGCGACGCTGCCGTCGTTCTCGTAGTAGAGTTCGCCGCCCAGCTCTTCAGAATACTCGATGTTTTTTTCTACCTCCGACGCGATCAATTCAAAACCCAGCCCTGGTTTAGTCGGCAACTCGACATGGCCGTCGACGACCTGCCATGGTTCTTCTATCAACCCCTCACCGAGGCCGATATCAACCTGCTCCTGGCAGAGAAAATTGGGCACGACGGCATCCACCTGCATACAGGCGGAAAAGGCCACTGGGCCAATCGCGCAATGCGGCAGGATGTGGATATAATAGACCTCGGCCATATTGGCGATCTTCTTCAGCTCGGTGATGCCGCCCGCGTGCGAAGCGTCGGGTTGTATATAGGATACTGCCTGCTTCTCGAAAAGCTCTTTGAACTCCCAGCGCGACAACAGCCGCTCGCCCGTAGCGATCGGGAAGGGCACGTGGTCGGAGACCTCCTTGAGCGCCTGCGCGTTTTCCTGCGGGATCGGCTCTTCGACGAACATCGGCCGCATGCCCTTGAGCTCATGGCAAACCTCAATGGCCAGCCCAGGCGCCATCTTACCGTGAAAATCGAAGCACAATTCTATATCGTCGCCGACCCACTCGCGCATCAGATAGGCTCTTTTGATGAAGGTATCGATGCGCGAAGGTGGCTCGTGCGCACGCCAAGTTCCCGGAGGCCCCGACTTAAAGGCGGTATAGCCTTTTTTCATCAGCATATCGAGGCGCTCCCTAGAGGTCGTAAGCGCCTCGTCTGTATCGCCGTGGATACCCCAGTGCGCATAAACGCGGATCCGATCGCGGACCGCGCCGCCCATCAGTTTATAGGCCGGCACATCGTAGTGTTTACCCGCAATATCCCACAACGCCTGATCGATGCCTGACAGCGCGCTCATCAACACATTGCCGCCGCGGAAAAAAGCCGAGCGGTAAACGTGCTGCCAGTGGTGCTCGATTCTCAGCGGGTCTTTGCCGATAAAATACTCAGCCAGTTCTTCCACCGCTCCCCAAGTGCTCTTGGGTTTTCCCTCAAGTGTAGTCTCCCCCCAACCGACGATGCCATTATCGGTGGTGATCTTGACCAGGCGCATGCGCTGATAGGGAGAAAACTGTTCTATCTTGGCGATCTTCATCGATTTAGCTCCGGTCTATAGTGAATAAAGGTCAATGCGCCTCGCGCGTAACCACCGAACCCGACTTGCCGACCAGGAAATCGAAGTCGACCCCTTTATCGGCCTGTAGCACATGATCGGTATAGAGGCTGACATAACCGCGAATATCATGCGGCTCGGGTCGTTTCCATTCCGCGCGGCGTGTTGCCAGCTCTTCTTCGGACACGTCCAAGTGCAAACGCCGCCCCTCGACGTCCAACTCGATCATGTCCCCGTTGCGCACCAGCGCCAAATTGCCGCCGATCGCCGCCTCAGGCACGACATGCAACACCACCGTGCCATAAGCCGTGCCGCTCATGCGGCCGTCAGAAATGCGTACGATATCGCGCACGCCTTTTTCCAGCAGCTTCATCGGCAAACCCATATTGCCGACCTCAGCCATGCCCGGATAACCGACCGGCCCGACGTTCTGCAGTACCAGCACGCTATTTTCATCTACATCCAGATCGGGGCTGTCGATGCGCTCGTTATAATCCTCGATGGTCTCGAAGACCACCGCCCGGCCCCGGTGCTGCATCAGTTCGGGCGTAGCGGCCGAGGGCTTGATGATCGAACCGCCCTCGCAGAGATTCCCGCGCAAGACGGCCAAACCCGCCGCCTCGATCAACGGTTTTTCCATCGGCGCGATCACATCGCGGTCGTAACAGACCGTGCCCTCGATATTCTCGCCGAGCGACTTGCCGGTAACCGTAAGCGCGTCCATATACAACTCGTCTTTCAGCTCCTGGATAATCACCGGCAGCCCGCCAGCGTAATAAAAATCCTCCATCAGGTATTTGCCCGCCGGCATCAGATTGACCAAGAGCGGCAACTGGCTGCCCAAGCGATCGAAATCATCTAGGTTCAGCTCGATGCCGACGCGTCCGGCGATGGCTAATAGGTGTACGATGAAATTCGTCGAACCACCGATCGCAGCATTGACCTTTATCGAATTTTCAAAGGCCTCTCGCACCAGGATATCAGACATTTTCAGGTCCTCGTTGACCATCTCAATGATCCGCACGCCCGCCATATGCGCCATGACCTTGCGCCGCGAATCCGGTGCCGGTATCGCCGCGCCGCCCGGCAGAGTCATGCCCAGCGCTTCGACCATGCAGGCCATTGTCGAAGCCGTACCCATCGTCATGCAGTGCCCGTCCGAACGCGTCATCCCAGCCTCGGCTTGGCTAAATTCCTCGCGGGTTATTTTCCCGGCGCGAAAATCCTCGCTGAACTTCCATACGTCCGTGCCCGAACCGAGTTCTTCACCGCGGTACTTGCCGTTTAGCATCGGTCCGCCGGGCACGACAATCGTCGGCAAATCAACACTGGCCGCGCCCATCAGGCACGCAGGCGTCGTCTTGTCGCACCCGGTCAATAGCACCACGCCGTCAATCGGGTTGGCGCGGATCGATTCTTCCACATCCATGCTCGCTAGATTGCGGAAGAGCATCGTCGTCGGCCGCATAATCGGCTCGCCCAACGAGGTGACGGGGAATTCTACCGGCAAGCCCCCCGCCTCGTAGATGCCGCGTTTGACGGCTTCCGCTAAATCGCGAAAGTGAATATTGCACGGGGTCAGTTCCGACCAAGTATTGCAAATGCCGATCACCGGCCGGCCATCAAACTCGTGATCGGGCAGTCCGCGCTTCATCCAGCTGCGGTGAATAAATCCGCCCTTGTCGTCGCGTCCAAACCAATCGGCGCTTCTCAACTTGCCATTGTCTTCGGCCATTGATATTCCTCTGCGTTAATTTGTTTCTGTTGGGGTGCGTTAATGCGAAGAGCAATCTATGTAATCTGCTTGCGGCTGCAAATATGCTTGAGCCCCATAAAGTGGCGCGGGCAGGGCAGCGTCCTCCGGAAAATCACAACACCGCCCTCATCCACTCACTATAGGTGCGGGCTGAATCACCCAGGCTCACTCGAGCGGGGCCTGGTCGCGACAGCGACCCAAGGGACAACGGCCCGGAGGACTTTAAAAAATCCCGCCGCGGTCACTACCCCAGCCCCACACCACAGACCAATAAACCCAACTCCAACGCCAAACACTACCCGCCGATTCGCGCTTGCAAGTCCGCACCCCCAACCGTAAGTTCGATCTATAATAACACCCTATACCACAAACTGACCCACCCTATGCACATCAACCGCATCGCCATCATCGGCGCCGGCACCATGGGCCGCGGCATCGCACAGGTCTTCGCACAGGCCGGCCTAGAAGTATTGCTATACGACTCGGATCCTGACGCGCTGGCGCAAAGTCTTGCCACCATCACCGAACGCCTGCGCCAGCAATGCGTCAAAGGCCACTTGCAAGAAGCCGCTTGTGCGACAGCCCTCGATGCCTTGCAGGGTATTGAGCGACTCGAAGCAATAGATGCCGATATGATCATCGAAGTCGTGCCCGAACGCCTCGACCTCAAGCTCGACATCTTCAGCCATTTGCGACAAGTAGCTCAAGCCCGAACGATTCTCGCCAGCAATACCTCCGGCCTAGACATCAGCGCCCTCGCGCAGGCGTCCGGCCGGCCGGACAAGGTCATCGGCATGCACTTCTTCAACCCTCCGCCGATCATGCCGCTGATCGAAGTCGTGCGTGCGTCGGAGACCTCTGAAGAGACCTTCGTCGCCGTCATCGCGCTAGCTGAACGCCTCGGCAAGACACCGATACCCGTCGCCAACAGCCCAGGTTTCGTCGCCAACCGCATTCTCTTCCCCATGATCAACGAAGCCATTTACGCGCTCGCCGAAGGCGTCGCCAGCGCCGCCGATATCGACCGCGTTTTAGTATTGGGCGCCAGTCACCCGCTCGGCCCTTTGGCCTTGGCCGATTTCGTCGGACTCGACGTGACCCTCGATATCCTCGATTCGTTCGCACGGCGTTTCGACAACGCAAAATACTGCCCGTGCCCCCTGTTGCGCGAAATGGTCGACCGGGGCGAGTTGGGCCGCAAGACGGGGCAAGGGTTTTTCTCCTATCCGTGACCATCGATGTTGTACCTTCTGCTGCTCTCAAGCCTACTAATCGCCTGCGGCTCGATCCGTCCGGCGCCGCGCTATACGGACTCGACGGGTGCCGGCGCGGTGGTCCGCGAACTCGAACAACGCCGCCGCGCCACACCCAATCGCCTCGCCCGTGTCGTCGACGGTTATCTCGGCATCCCCTACAAGTGGGGCGGCACCACCCGCGCAGGCATGGATTGCTCGGCTTTTACCCGCGCTATATTCCGCGAAACTTACGGGGTAGAGTTGCCCCGGACCTCCAAACAAATGTATGGCGTCGGTCGGGCCATTCCCCAGGGGCAAGACCTCAAACCAGGCGACTTGGTCTTCTTCAAGAATACCTATTCGGGGCCGGGCGTGTCCCACGTCGGAATCTACCTGGGCGAAGGCCGTTTCGCTCACGCCAGTTCGAGTAAGGGCGGCACCATCACCCCGCTCAACAACCCCTATTTTCAACCGCGCTATATCGGCGCCCGCCGCGTCGAACGCTGATATGCGCATCGGCCTGATCCTGCTCGCCTGCGCCATTGAGGCCTGCTGTATCTACCTGGCCTCACTCGGCGACCTGCGATCCCAAGTCTTACAGTTCTGGACCGGCTTCTTTCCTGCCTTCTTCTGCTATGCACTCGCCGCTTGGCTCGTCCTGCGCCGAGCCGACGGCTCAACCTATTTCATCCTCGGCGCCGCCCTGCTCTTTCGTCTGACGCTGTGGTGGAGCCCAGCGACGCTCTCCGACGACATCTTCCGCTACGTTTGGGACGGCCAAGTCCAACTCGCCGGTATCAACCCCTATCTCTATCCTCCCTCGGCACCTGAAGTCGCGCACTTACGCGAGGCGTTGTGGCAGAGTGTTAACCACGCTGACATTTCCACGGTTTATCCGCCCTTGGCGCAATTCTTCTTTCGCGCGGTCTGCACATTGAACCCTACTCCCGCCGCCATCAAACTCGCCCTGCTGCTCTGCGATTGGGGACTTTGTCTGCTGCTGGTCCGCAGTCTCGTCCGGCGCGGCCAAGACCCGCGCCGCGTCCTGCTCTACGCCTGGAACCCGTTACCCTTAATCGAGGTCGCCGGCAGCGGCCATATCGACGCCTTGGGCATTCTGCTGCTCTTTTTAGCCCTGCACGCATTGCAACTGCGCCATTTGACCACAGCGGTCTGCGCGCTGACAGCAGCCTTCCTCACCAAATTATTTCCCCTGATCCTCGTGCCCACCTTCTGGCGGCGCCCCGGCGACCGCACCCTCTCCGCCTGGCTCGACCCCCGACCGCGCAAGGCCCTGTTGCTCTTTCCGGTCGTGGTCCTTGTCGCCTTCTTACCCTTCGCCGACGCCGGCACGCAATTGATAGCAGGGCTGCGAATCTATATACAGCATTGGTATTTCAACGCGGCGGCCTATTCACTGATCCACTACAGCCTATCCCCCTGGGACGGCAACGCACACTTACACGCGCGTTGGTTTTGCACCGCTTTCTTCGTGTTCTTCGCCCTATACACCCAAATCCGTTCGCGCGACCCCTACCGCGCCACCTTCATCAGCCTCGGCGCCTATGTCCTGCTCTCGCCGACAATGCATCCCTGGTATCTACTCTGGGTCCTGCCCTTTCTGCCTTTCTTCCCCCATCCCGCCTGGCTGCTCTTCAGCGGCCTGATCGTCCTGGCTTACGAAGTGCTGATGGACTATATCCATACGGGGGTCTGGCAGGAAAAAACCTGGGTCCTATGGGCACAGTACGCCCCATTTTATATAGGACTGATCGCCACCGCCTACTACCGCCGATTTATTAAAAGCAACGAATCGGCCCCTTCAGACGTCTAATAACCGGACCCTACACTGCACCATGCGATAACCTGATGTATCCGCACCCATTCCGCACATTACGGGCAAAAGCGGAAGTACTATGGAATTTATATATTTCTGTATATATTAATTCGGCGCGGGAAGCCCCTCGCACGCTAGCTGGAAAGCAATAACTGACTTGAATCGCTTCACCAAAGACACGTTCCGCCTTTTAGCCCTCTGCCTCGGCGCGCTGTGCCTGCACGGCTGTCTCGAACTAATCCGCAGACCTGCGGAAGACGGCCCCATCCCCTACACGCCAGCGGCCGCCACAATCGACACCAGTCGCACAAGACCTCCATCCAGTGTGGCCGTCGCCAAAGAAAGACCGAACATCGCCGCCTTGCCGCCAATAGCCGTCATCAACCGCCCCGAACGATCGCGCAAACAGTGGCAGAGCATCGAAAAGATCAACGAATACGCCATGTGGTGCATCGAAAACGAGATGTGGAACGAGGCTAGGGCACATCTGGAGCGCGCTATAACTCAAGACAGTCTGTCGGCCAGTCTGCACAACAACCTAGGTATCGTCTACGAGCGCCTCGGCATGGTCGATAAAGCCACTGATTTCTATAGCCGTGCCCAAGGCCTTAATCCCAGCAAAAAAGCATACGCGGCCAATTTGAGTTATCTGCAACAGCGTCAACAAGCCGCCCACGACTCGACCGGCGAATTCAATATCTTCAAGTTGGAACACGACCACCGGCCCGGCGCCCGGCGGACCGGCGAACGACCACCCTACACGGGAGAGTAAACGTGCAGGCCAAAACGAGATTGTACAACGCGTCCCTTTGGAGCCTCGCCTGCGCTTTACTGCTCGTACTATGCGCCGGGGACCTTGGCGCCCAGGACATCCTGACCCAACAGTTGCAGCAGGGATTCGGCAAGAACAAGGTCCGTTACCGCGACTTCAAGTGGGAAGTCCTCGAAAGCGAGCATCTAGAGCTGCACTTCGAGCCGGAGTTCCAGGACCTCGCGGTACAAGCCGTCGAATATCTCGAAGAGGCCTACGGCCATATCAGTGGAATTCTGCACCACGAGCTGTCGAACCGGCCGCCGATCGTCATCTACCAGTCCCACTACCAGTTCCAGCAGACCAATATCTTCCCCGATTTCCTGCCACCTGGCGTCGCCGGTTTCGCCGAACCACTGCGCTTTCGCATGGTCATCCCCTTTAACGGCGACCTCGACGAGTTCCGCAACGTGCTGGTGCACGAGCTAACCCACATCTTCCAATACGATATCGTGCACAAAGGCCCCATCAAACGCATCTCGAGCCCTATCGCGCAACCGCCGACCTGGATCATGGAGGGCATGGCCGAGTACACCACCCCAGGCCGAAATACCATCGATGAAATGGTCCTGCGCGACGCGATACTCACCGACCGGCTCATACCCCTTGAAACCATGAACGCGGCTTGGGGCCAGGGCAATGTCTTCCTCGGCTACAAGCAGAGCCACTCGCTGATGGAATATATCGCAGACAATTACGGCCCGGAAAAGATCAGCCGTATCCTGCGCCTCTGGGACACCCAGAACGACACCGACAAGCTGCTCGACCGCCTGATCGGCATGGACATGAAAACTCTCGACGATCGCTGGTCCGCCCATATGCGTAAATCGTATTGGCCGCTTTTGCAGACACGCGACTACAGCAGCGAATTCGCCGAGGAAATCGGCGACGACGACGAGGTCTTCCAAAGCTTTTCCAGCGCGCGTTGGTCGCTCAGCGGTGATATGCTTGCCGTGCTCTCCTCCGACGGCATCGAACAGCACGTCGACATTATCCGCCTAGACGACGCCTCACTCGTCGAGCGCGTCACCCGCAGCATGCGCGCCGCCGAATTTGACCATTTGAGTATCGGCAGCGGCACCGTCGCCTGGGCACCCGACGGCCATACGATCGCCTTCGTCGCCAAGGAAGGCCCCCGTGACCAGATCCTACTGTGGAGCCTTTACGACAAGGAGCTCGGCCAGACACTGGCCATGCCCGACCTCGAACTCATCGAGAGCCTGGCCTGGGCACCCGAGAGCCGCGAACTCGCCTTTATCGGCACCGGCTCCGGCCAATCCGATCTCTACACCATCAACGTCGACACCGGCGAGCGGCGCCAAATCACGGGCACGCCGCAGCGCGAAGACCACCCCAATTGGTCGCCCGACGGCCAGCATATCGCCTTCAGCTCCAAATACCACAACCAATTCGACATCAAGATCTACGATATGGCCGAGGGCACATCGCGCACCGTCGTATCGAACCCGACCGACGATCTATGGCCGCAATGGTTACCTGAAGGCAACAAACTGCTCTTCGTCTCCACCCGTGACAAGATCAATGACCTCTTCGTTTACCACCTCGACGAAGAGCGCGAATACCGCCTGACTCGCAGTCTCAGCGGCATTATGAACCCCGCCCTCTCACCCGACGGCCGACAGATCGTCTTCAGTACCTACTTCAAGGGGCGCGGACACCTCTACCTAATGGATATGCCCGAATGGCCCGGGGTCAAACGCAAAAACGCCGAGCTATTAGCCCGCATCGAATCAGCACAAAAACCGCCGCTGGCGCTTGATGGCATGCAAGTCCCCGATGACGTGGCCCTCGCTTTCGCCCCTAACCCTGAACCGACGCCCGCGATCCAAGACAACGCGACGCTCGCCGATCAGAGCAAACCCTCCGCCTTGGAAAAAGTCATCGCCCTGAAAGACCAGGCCCTGCCCGACGACGCGATACTCTTGGCCGGGGTGAAGGGGCCCTTACCGGAGAGCGAACTGCAAGGCCCCGAAGCCACCGCCTCCGTGCAACTAGACGCACAAGAGCCTATCGCGGCCAACACCGCCGACGACGACGAATTGAGCCTGCTCCGCCGCCGATACACGCCCAAACTCGAATTCGACGGTATCTCGGTGCAAATGGGGTATTTCGATGGTTTCTTCTCGTCCGTCGCGCAATTGAGCATGAGCGACCTATTGGGCAACCATTCGCTGGCCTTGGCCACCGACTACGTCGCCTCGCAGGAGATCAGCAACGATTTCAACTTCGCCGGCAGCTATGAGTACTACGGCAAGCGCCCCACCTATCGCATATCCGTATTCAACTGGAACCAGTATTTCAGCAACAACCGCACCTTTATTTCTCAGGGCCGTTTCACCGGCGGCATCAGTCGCATGCAACAGCGCGGCGCCCTCGCTAACGCCAGCTACCCGCTCGACCTCTACCGCCGGCTCGAAATGAGCTACACCTATGTCGGCGAGCAGGAAGAGCAGATATACCCCATCGGCGAACTCGGTCCAACCACCAGCACACACCTGTTCAAATCCGCCTATGTGCACGACTCGATCACCTACGGTCTGTTGGGTGCCACCGCCGGCAAACGCTATTTCCTCTCGGTCGGCCGCACCCTAGACGTCAGTTCGTCGACGCGTTCCTTCTCGCATCTGGAGCTCGACTACCGGCAGTATCTGCGGCTCGGGCGCTGGTCTGTGTTGGGCCTAAGAGCCTATGGCGTGGGGTCTTTGGGCAACGACGCGCTTGAATACAATCTCGGCGGTCCGACCTGGTTTTTGCCCTTCTACACCGGCTTCAACCTCAACACCGGTCCATTGCGCGGTTATCAATTCTCCGAATTCGCCGGCAGTAGGGTCCTCTTGGCCAACGCCGAGTTACGCGTTCCCTTCGTGCGCGGCATCCTCTTCGGTTGGCCCGCAACCTTTCTCATCCCGGCCATAGACGGCAGCCTATTCGTCGACGTCGGCACCGCCTGGAACGAGGACGACAAGCTCGACTTATGGCCCTTCTATGACCCGCACTCCAACCCCGAGCTGCCCGGCCAACCGCAGGTGCGCGCCAGCGTCGGTTTCGGTTTACTGGTCTATTTCCTGCTGCCGATGAACCTCGAATTCGCTAAACAGACCGATCTGCAAGGAAACTACTCCGACTACAAGTTCCACTTCAGCTTCGGACAAAGCTTTTGATTCGCGTCGCTTTCATTGCATTGCTTATAGGTCTATCCGGGTGCGGTGGCCGCGGGGGGTCCTTTGAAAAGGTCAAATTCCGCGCGCCCTCGCAGGCCGACCCCGCCTTGAGCCCCTTTCTCAAGGAAGTCGACCACATCGGCGTGATCTGCGTGACCGATATCGAGCCCTTCAGGGAACTGGATATCGAGAAAGTCATGGCGCGGCTGTCCAATGCCATAGCCCGGGGCCTGAGCAATATGCCCGAGACCACGATCGTACCGCAAGACGAGATCACCTGGCAACTCAAGGACATCCACTTCGACTCGACGAGCGTCTACGAGGACACCGTGCGGGCCGCGCTAAAAGAAAAGCTCAAACTCGACGCGCTGGTCTTCGTCGAACTAAAGCACTTACAAGCGCGAATGATGCCAATGTCCCCCAACCCCTACGGCGGCATGTCCGCAAACGCCGGCATGGACCTGACCATCGACCTCAAAGTCAGTCTGCTCAACCTCAATACCAACCAGATCTGGCAGCAGGGCGGCCAACAGCGCAACTACCAACCGGTGCAACTGCAACTTTTGGGCGGGGGCAATAACCAGAGCGAACGCCAACTATTGCTGGCCCTAGCCCGTCCGCTACAGCGCTTCCTCTTCCGTATCTCCCCGCCGCCAAGGCCACAGACCCGGCATTTCGAACTCAGCGGTGACTGACACAGACCGGACAAGACACAAAAAAGCGGCGGGCCTTCGAATTGAAGGCCCGCCGCTTTTTTATCGGACTTAACTATGAACTAAAGCCGACTAATACCGTCTCTTTTTAGGTTTGGCTTTAGTTTTAGTCGAAGTAGATTTGGAAGCAGGTGCAGGTGCTGAAGCCGCAGCCGGCTTTCGCGATGTTGTGGGAGGTGGTCGAGTAGTACTAGCTGTGGTAGCGCGAGGTGTAGGCGTTGGAGCACGGCGAACCTGAGGCTCAACGCGTTTCATCCAGATATTTTCCTCACGCTTCTTAAGTGCCGCCGCTGCTGCCGGATCGACCGTCGGCGTCCCCGCGCTCAGACCACCAATCCGCAGTTGATCGAGTTCGCGCGTGCTGACCAATTCGAAACCCGGCGGCACATAGAAACCAGCCGAATCGCGATAATAGGGGTCGTAGCCATAACTATTGGGCCCATAACCGCCGCGATAATAGGGATCATAGCCGCCACCGTAGCCGCCGCCATATCCACCCGAACTATAGCCATAACCGCCAACGGGATAACCATAACCGCTATAACCACCACCGTAGCCGCCGCCATAACCACCACGACCATAGCCACCACCACCATAACCGCCATAACTGCCGCGCACACCCGGATAGCGATAGCGATCATCCATCTCATCCCGCTCGTCGAATTGACCCACCGTCGGCGTTTTACTCTCCTCGGCATAAGCCACTTGGCTATCGTGCAGGTCGGCTACTTGATAGGGGTTGCTAAGCACCGTATAACAGCCATTAGCCATCAATGCGATTAACGGCAACGCCGAATAAAAAATCAAACTCTTTATTTTCATAATCCGACAACCTCCTAAAGAGGTGTTAAATGTCCTATGGGCGCTTTAAATATACACAAACCGGGATCACGGGCAAAAGCTGTCTCAGAAACTATATCCCAAACCGACAATTAATCGATTTATCGTTTGACTCTGGAATGAGTCATTGAGTTCGTCGTCATCGGGATTTCTGAATTGCTCCAGTTGTTCGTATTTCCCCCTGACCCAAGCTGCATCGAGCTGGACGACTCCGTCGAGGAGCAAACCAGCTCCTATAGTTATGAAACGCCGATCCAACTGAATATCAAAAGGAGGATCGGTACTGAGTGGATCCGGGTCACGCGGCCCGACAAAAGGCACGGGATCAGTGTAAAATCCGGCACGTAGATCTAGGGCAATGTTCGGCACTTGCCATTCAACACCCAGATGATAACGAACTACATCCCGATATTGGCTCTCGAAAGAAGTATCGGCACGAAACTGGTTGTCATCTCCTCCCGTGTACTCGGCCTGTGTCCATTCGGCAATATGGGCACTGCCTGCCAATAACAAACCGGCCAAAGGGACATATGACGCTCCAACTCCGAATTCGAAAGGCAGCGACAGTTTATAAGTCCCTCGCAGCGTGCCGTCCCTTTCTTCGTATGTAGCAATGCCGACATCTCCATCGTAGTCAATTCTGTTATACCCCGAATCGAGCGGTCCACTAAATACGTAGTTGACTTTTTGTTCTGACCCAAGAGCTAAGGTCGCACCGAAACGAAAACGAGGATCATTGCGCGAAGATCGCACCATCGCGCCTATAGTGGCCCGAAGGGATCGATCATAATCATCGGTGAAAGACTCAGTAGCTAAATATCGATGCTCCTGGTAAAAACCCCCGCTATCCACCCAGGTGATCTCGTTGGTCGTCACGTCCTTACCGCTAATCAAGCCCAGAGTCACACCGAGTGATATCGCGGGTGAAACATCGACAGCAGCAGCTACCGCTGCAAGAGATTGCTCGCCTTCATGTTGAAACAAATGGTTGGCGTGTAACGCTCCATCCGACAACCGCTCCACGCCCTTTTGGTTCAGATTCCAATCAAAATCTTGCACGCGGTTAAAACCCGCGGCCAGCACCAAACTGCCCTGGTATACCGGATAGGGATAGACAAAACCCATAGACCCAAAACGCGTATTGCTCAAGTCGCTGAAGCCTGGTGTACCGTTGAAAGTCGACTCAGTTTCACGCCCATTGCGCAAAAAAGAAACCCGCACCTCGCGATTAGTCATCTGCGCCAGCCCAGCCGGGTTCCAGTATATCGCTGTAAAATCGTCGGCCACCCCAGCAAAGGCGCCGCCCATACCCATCGCCCGCACCCCTACCCCGGCAAAATTGCCAATAGCCCGCTCCTCTTGGGCCCTTGCCCCGGGGACGCAAAGCAACGACAACACAAGAATCAGAAACCACCTCGACAATCCCGGTGCAGCCCCAACACAGCTATTATGGTTGCTGGTTTCTTGTCTCCGCATCAGAACTCCTCGGTGTAGATGACCGACAGCTCGCGACTCGATTGTGGGTCGAAGCGGCCGCTACTCAGCGTGTTTTTGAGATAAAAGGCGATCTTCAACTGGGGCGCCACCACCCATCGCGCCCCGACATTCAAAAAACCCTCATCTATACCCCGGGCCTGCGGGCCGTCGTCATTGCGGGCCAAATCGTATTCGGCAAGCAAGGCCAACTCCCCATTGAGGCTCTTGTCCAGGCCAAACCAGGCCGACCAGTCGTCGTCATCGGCGTCTTCACGAGAGATATTCGCGCCGGCATGCAGACCGAACTGACCAAAGGACGAGGCGTAATTCTTGCTTGCGGCCAGATAGAAACCCTTGGACTTAACCTGATAACGCCCGCCGCCATAGGCCCCGTATCCCTGAGTCTCATACCCTAGGACCAACGCCGGCCAAATTTGGTTCTCCTCGATGACCCGATAGCGGGCAGTAACTTCCACCTGCGGGTACCAATCGATATCGCCTTCGCCAATCAACCGCTCGCCGCCAAAGGACAAACCAATACTCAAACGCTGGAGCGCACCGGCCTGTAGACGCCCAGCGACACCTCCGTTGGCAAAGAGACGCATATCCATCGCATAACGCCCTTTTTCGATTAGGCCGGCGGTCGGACTGTCGACCAAGCGCGTCAACTCGGCTTGCTCGGCCAGCGCCGGCCCGACGGCGATACAAACCGCCAATGCCGTCGCAACCCATCTCAGCCTCTGCAAAATCCCTCCCTTGTAATAGTAGACCCCTTTACCGCGGTTTTTTTACAACAAAATCGCACAGAGCCGACCGCGGACGAACGGCGGTTTCATGCTCACTTCGATACCTCTCCACCGCGCAAAATAATTCGCCGTTCATCGTCGCCGACATATTCCATCCATACTTCGCGGCACCCCTCAGGCAAAAAACCGCCAGCGCGCTCTGCCCATTCGACCAGACATACCCCCCGGCCGTAAAAGTATTCTTCCGCCCCGAGGTCCTCAAGCTCATCCGGTCCCTGTAACCGGTACAAGTCGAAGTGGTAAATAGACAGATCCTGTCCCCTGAGTCGGCCGGTATACTCGTTAATCAACATAAAAGTCGGGCTGGTGACATAGTCGGCGACTTCCAACGCCTCGCAGAGGCCTTGGATCATACAGGTCTTGCCACTGCCCAAATCGCCGTAAAAGGCGACCAGTTCACCCGGGGCCAGACTCAAGCCCAACTCGGCGCCTAATGCCTGGGTCTCGGCGGCTGAATGCGTTGTCAGCGTCCTTTCCACTTCGTCCTACTTCGGCTCCATGATCGCCACCGGCAGGACCATTTCTTCCAGCGAGATACCGCCGTGCTGAAAGCTGTCCTTGTACTGGCGCTGATACTCGTTGAAGTTGGTGGGATAAACAAAATAAAAATCTTCTTTGGCAATGACGAAGTTGGAACCCAACCCCCCTGAGGGCAAGCCATAGGCTTCCGGGTCCTTGATCATCAATGCATTCTTGTCCTCGCTGCGCAGGTTGCGGCCGTATTTGTAGCGCAAGTTGGACGAAGTATCGCGATCGCCGTGCACGACTGAGGCCCGCGTGCCGCGCACTGAGCCATGGTCGGTCGTCAACACCACGACAGCGTCGGTGCGGGATATCGCCTTGAGCGTCTCGAAAAGCGACGAATTGCCAAACCAGGTCTGCACCAGCGCGCGGAAGGCTACCTCGTTTGGCGCTATCTCTTTGAGCAGATCCGACTGGGCCCTACCGTGCACCAGCATATCGAGAAAGTTGTAGACCACCGATACCAGCGGCCACTTCTTTAGCGACGGCACTTTGCGGGTCAGCCCCTGGGCCTCGCCGGTATCGAGCACCTTGACGTAGTGCGACCCAGGTTTTAATTCAACACCCATATCGGCGACCTGATCGTCGATATACTGATGCTCGTTGCGGTTGAGACTGTGCTCATTTTCGTCAGCGTTATGCCAGATATCGCCGTATTTGCGGGCGATCTCGTTGGGGAATAGCCCGCTAAAAATCGCGTTGCGCGAAAAGGGCGTGGCCGTGGGCAGAACCGAATAATGATACGAGCGCTTGATATTGAAATACTCGGCCAATTGCGGTTCCATCACCATCCAGTGGTCAAGACGCAAGCAGTCGACGACAATAAAAAAGACCTGGCGACCCTGTTCGAGATAGGGCACCACGAACTCGGGCACCACGTCGACCGACAAGGGTGGCGAGTCGTTCTCCTCCGCGATCCACGTCGCGTAGTCCCGGCTGATAAAGCGGCCGAACTCGTGGTTGCACTCGCGCCGCTGGTCCTCGATCATCTGGCTCAAGCCCGCGTCGCGCAGACGCGCTATCTCGATATCCCATTCACAGAGCCGGCGGTGCACATTGATCCAGGTCTGCCAGGTAACCTCGCCTGAGAGCTGCTCGCGAATCTCATTGGCCTTCGATACATAATTCTGCCCGGCCTGGCTCTGAAGAATCTGGCGCGAGTCGAGAATCTTCTTGCAGGCCATAAAGATCTGGCTGGGATTGACCGGCTTAGTCAGGTAGTCATCTATGCGCCGGCCGATCGCCTCGTTCATCAGGTGTTCTTCTTCGTTTTTGGTGATCATGACCACCGGCACATTCGGGTCGATCATCTTGATCTGCTCCAGGGTCGAGAGCCCGTCCAGCCCCGGCATCATCTCGTCGAGCAGGACAATATCGAAAGGCTCCTGGGCGATCAGCGCGATCGCGTCCTTGCCATTGCTCACCGGCGTCACCACATAGCCCTTCTCATCAAGGAAACGATGGTGCGCACGCAACAGGTCGATCTCGTCATCGGCCCACAGTATCTTCCGTTTATCGTCTTTCATTCCCACCTTTCGGCTGATAATCGCAAACTATAAAGCATAACCTATATAAAACGGCCCAACCCCGATCCCGTTCCTCACTTCGCGCCCTTGCCCAGCGGTAGGATAACTTCGAATGTCGTGCCTGCGCCCGGCGCGCTCTGCACCACGCTAATTTTACCCTTGTGATATTCCTCAACGATGCGCTTGACGAAAGCCAAACCCAACCCCCACCCGCGTTTCTTGGTGCTAAACCCCGGATCGAAGACGCGTTTGACATTCTCTGGTTCGATACCCCGCCCGTCGTCCTGGAAGGTGATCTGCACCGCCCGACCCTCCGGCATAAAACCGAGACGAATACGCATACTGCCCGTCTGCCGGTCCATGGCGTCTAGGGCGTTTTTGAAGAGATTCTCGAACGCCCAACTGATCAACTCGGCATTGATCGGTATAGGCGGCAACTCGTCACGACACTCAACCGTGATCTCGTGGCGGCCGAATTGCGGACCCCGATTCCTGAAATATTCGATGATCTCCTCCAACACCGCCGCCACGTCTTCCTCCTTGAGTTCGGGCACCGAGCCGATCTGGCTGAAGCGCGAGGCGATCTGGTCGAGATGCCGCATATCCTCTTGCATCTCGCCGACCATCTGGTCGATATCCGTCAGACGCGCATCGCGGTCGGCACTGGGCACCGCCTCAACCTCGTGGCGAATTAGCTCCAACCACCCCGAAAGCGACGAGAGCGGGGTCCCCAACTGGTGTGCCGTCTCCTTTGCCATCCCCACCCATATGGAGCGTTGCTCACTGCGTTTGATATTGCGATAGCCGATATACCCGACGAGGATAAAGAGCAACAATACGCCGACCTGCACGAAGGAGGCCAGGGAAATGCGGTCGACCAAGTCGGTGTTGCCGTAGTGGATATACTGCTCGGCGGGTATGCGGAAAGTCAACGGTTCGCGCACCGCGGATTTTTTTGCGACAAAGGCCCGGACCAAAGCGCGCGAGACCGCATCATCATCCCCCGGCAACCTATGCCCGCGCCAAGCCGCGATGGCCCCCTTGTCATCTACGATAACAGCATCGGCCCCGTCCCAGTACAGGTGGCTATAGCCGACGACAGGCACACTGAAAGACAATGGATCGCCAGTATCCATTCCCTGTAAAACCAGTTGCACTTGGATCAGCGCAGCAGCCGTCGTATCCTCGCTGCTGGGTAATCCTTCGCCCCTCCACTTGACGATTTCTCCCTGGGTATCAGTGATAACCGCGCGATCGCCATCCGCGTAGAGTAAACCCGCTGCCTCCTGCGACAGATAGAACGAGATCGGCGGATTCTGGGAATCCATTTCGCCGATTAACCGATACAACTCGGCCGTAGACACCGCACCGGTGTCGATCAGTGCCGTATCGCGCTCCTGCCAGAAAGCCAATCCCGCAAAGAAGCCGGTCACCGCACCGGTAGCGTTGCCAGAGTCCGCCGGTCGAATACCGGAAGCCTGGATGATTTCGCCACGGTGGTTGGTGATGATCCTGGGGAAATCGACCTTGGGGTTGTTGATCACCTCAGTAAAAATTGTCGCTGCCTGCTCCTCGGACGCCAGCGGCACAAAGGAGATCAGGTGTGCATAGAGATCCACCCGACTCTTTTCATGCTCGCGCAATTCGTCGATCAGCGATTCGTTGTAAAGTAGAAACGCCAGAATCGCGACGATGCTGCCCAAGAAGACATAAGCGCGAAAGATCGGCGAGATGCCCAGGTTTGACAACACCTCGCCGCGCCAGCGTCGCCAACGACTCTGAAGGGACACCGACGGCTTAGATTCGGACCAGGCGTCGGTGGGGGTGATGATTTCTTCTACCGGGGCCTGACGGCGGCGACGACGGCGCCTGGGCACAGGGGACACGGTATCCCCTTGCGAAGCGTGACCTTCGGCATTGGTCGCGGACTGAGGTTCCTCTTGTTCGGCCATCGGCAGGATAAGTATTTCGCAACAAGTCAAACCCCGGTTTCGCACACCTAAGGGATTTGTCTGTATCTAAGGGGAATGTATATTAAATAAAGCTATTACCTCTATGTTTGTCACTCAATGACTGATCGATACCCAACCCATACCGCAATACATCCCCCTCCACCCCGGTCCCACCGATCGGTACTGGCGACGCTAACGATCGTACTACTCGGTTTTTGCACGCCGGCGATCGGCGAACAAACGCCTACGCGCATTCACCTCGATCGTCTGGCCCTTATCGGCGGCACCGCCGCGACCTTCCGCTACGTCGGCTTCCGCTACGTCGACCGAACGTGGTACCAAGGGCAAAAGACCGACAATATCCGCTGGCTCAACGACTGGGGCGGGCAGACCTATGTGAATTTCGACAAGGCCGGTCACTTTATGAGCGGTCTCGTCATGTCACAAACCCTAAATGAAGCCTATGCCTGGGCCGGCTTCGGCACCCGCTCGGCCGCGTTCATGGGCACACTTACCAGTTGGGCCGCTCTACTCGAGATCGAGATGCGCGATGCTTATTTCGACCAATGGGGGTTCAGCATCCCCGACTTCGTCGCCAATACCGCCGGGGCCAGTCTACCGCTCCTGCACGCCCTCTTCCCGCGCACCCGCGCCATCGGTTTCAAATTCAGTTATTTCCCCTCCAACCTCTATGTAGACCACAAAGACCGAGCACTCGCCGACCGACCTCATATAGACCACGTCATCGATGACTACGAGGGTATGACCACCTGGATGACCGTCGCAGTCGAACAACTGCTGCCCGACCGCGCCGCTGCGCACTGGCCCGACGATCTGGGTTTAGCTTTGGGATATGGGGTCAAAGGGCTGCACGGCAGCAATGTCAAAAGCAGGGGACGGTTCAAACGCTACCCCGACCGCCCGGATGCACAACCCGAGGTTTTGCTCGGCCTGGACTACGACGCGCGCCGACTCCCCGGCCGCAGTCGCTTAGCGAAATACTTCAAGCAGCAACTCAACTGGATACACTTACCCACACCGGCTGTGCGCATCTATCCTGATTTTCGCTTCTATCTGCTTTATATGTAGAAAAACTACTGCTGCAAGAGGGAAAGAATGCGGTCGATATCAATGTCGGCTTCCGACGCCAGACTACCCGCCGTCTGCATCATGATCTGCGAGCTAGTCAAACTCGACAAGGTCTGCGCAATATCCGCGGAGCGCACATCGCTTTCGGTGGCGAGCATGCTCGCGGTGATATTTGCAGTGGTCTCGACGCTCAACCCCAAGCGATTCTGGAAGGCGCCAATGTGGTTCCGCTTCGACGTGATACTTAATAGCGCCGTTTCCAACCGGTCAATGGCGTCTTGGGAGTTTTCGAGCGTATCCACCGTCACCGAATCCAAACTGAGCTCGGGGCCCATCGCCCTCATATCGCCGATGGCGATGCGCGAAACGTCGTTGCTGGCTTCGGACGCCCCAGCCTGGATCGTGTATTCGTCCGCCGAATCGAGCAAATGCATGCCATTATAGGTGGTAAACTCGGCGATGCGGTCGATTTCATTCTTAAGCGCCTGGAATTCCGCGTTGGCGCCGGGCCGATTGGTGTCGCTGTAGGTCGATGAGGCCGATTGCGTCGCCAAACTCTTCATCCGTTGGACCATCTCGGTTATTTGGCTGAGCGCCCCTTCGGCAACCTGCAACATCTGGATGCTCTGCTGAATATTGCGACTGCCCTCGGCCATCGCGTAAATATCGGAGTGGATACCATTGGCCAACGCCAGACCGGCCGGATCATCGCTGGAGCGATTGATCCGCATACCCGACGAGGCCTTTTCAATCTGAGTGCTTGTATTGCTGAAGTGGATCTGCATATTGCGGTTAATATGTTGGAGATTGACGTTGTGATTAAGCGTTGCTGGCATAGGGCCTCGTCCATGCTAAGTGAAAAGGAGCAGTACTCTTTATTTAGCAAAGCCCATACCAATGGGTTATATTTACCACAAGTCGTTAATTAACAATTTCTTATGCTCTTAATATAAAAAACCACCCACGATAAAAGGTGGATGGTTTTTCCTCGTCGAGAAATAGAATGGGAATTTATTAGTTCTCCACGACCTGGACCTTCGGCTCGGGGACGCTTTTTTTAATTTCTTTGCCCTTGGCGTCTTTCGGCCGCAATTTTTGCACGTCTTCATTCTCTTCAATATCCATCGAACAAGACCCGTGAAAAATAGCTCCTTCGGAAACCGAGAGCGCATTGGCGTGGATCTCGCCGATAAAACGCGCTTGCGAATCCAGGCGAACCTTCTCGGCGTGCACTGTACCCCGCACGATGCCATTTATATAAATATCCTTACCCTCCAAATGCGCGTAGGCCTCACCCGACTGGCTGATCGTCAACGCGCCGGAGCACTTCAACTCGCCCTTGAACACGCCGTCTACCCTGACGCTATTCTCCACTTTCATCGTACCTTCAAAGAGGGTGCCGCGGCCAATGATCGTATTGAGTGTTTGACCTCCACCGGCGATCGCCCCATTGTCTTTTTTACCTAGCATTTATCCCAGCTTGATTTCACTGCTTGCATTTGACAACAGAAGGTGAAAATATACGCTCAATATATAGGCGAAGCAATAAAAAAACCGCCAATTTCACTGCTTCTTGCGCCCCTTACGGGCCGCATTCAAGGCCTTCTTGATTTCCTCCTGCTCCTGCAATTGCTCGCTGACAACCATCGACACTTTGCTGGTCAGGCTTTCGACCGTGCTCGTAGTGATTACCGGAATGCCGGGCGCAGTACTGGTCTTGATGAGGTAGTCCTGGATCTTGAGAATCTCGTCTAAATGCTCCAGATAATGGTGCACCGGGCGCGCCGGCGCCTCACTCGCGCGTTGCGCAAAACGCCCCTCGAAAGCCTCGCGGTCCGGTAATCCAAGACAGACGGGGGTGATAAAAGCATCTCCGGCATAAGTCTCCAGTTCAAGCAGATCACTGATCAGATGCACGCCGTCGATAATGACGCTGCTATTTTCTTCGATACAGCGGCTAATGATCGCCTTGACCCCGACGCACACCACGCGCGCCTGCTCGCGGAACCCACTGATAACCGCGTCTTCGCCCATAGTCGACGAAATGCTCTTCCAAGCGGTATAGGACGACGCGTGCAGCGCCGGCGCAAGCTCCCGCGTGAGCGTCAGCCGCATAACCTGGCGCAAATCATCGGTCGCCACCGCCCGGGGAATATCGAGTAGGTTGGCCAAAGAAATCGCCAAAGAGGTCTTGCCGACGCCGCTCGCTCCCCCGATCAACACGATAAGCGGCTTGTCGACATCGCTCCAGGCCCGCCACAAACGGTAGCGCTCGGCAAAGGATTCGTCGAAGGATTTTTCGATCAGCTTGGCGGTAAGCTCTTCCAATTCCCAGTGCGTAATACGCTGGTGGCGCTGGTCCATCAACTGCGACTCGATCAAGCGAGCAATCTCGTAACTCTGATCCGGAGGCAGGCCCGAGGCCTGAATCGAATGAGAGAGCAATTCCTTGGAAAAAGGCCGCGACCCGTTCTTGCGTTCGACTGAGATGGTAGTGGATTGGCGTTCCCAGAAGACTAGATCGCCAACTTCCTGTTGTGGTGTTTTTTTCTGCAGTTCCTTGTCGACAATTTGTATCATGTCCTTCTTGCGTACATCGTCGGTTTTACCCAAGGACCGACGCACTGAGTCCGCCACGTCGAGCGCGATCTCGTAATTAAAGCCACGCTCAATCAGATAATGGACCAGCATCCCACGCATAAAGGGGATGCGCTTTTTACCATCGACTATGGTTGGCACGGCAATCGGGCCTCTTGGGACTACGGAGGAATACTCGCAAAAAATAGGTCGAGAAGAAGATCGCACCTACTGCGATCTTGTCATGTATCTCAAGTATGGAGCAAAAAAACGCGAGCGGCAAGCGGGAATAAGCATCAGCCCTCGCCTATGTCACCGATATGAATATCGGCGCACAAAAGCATAAGGGAAAAGACCGTGCGAAGAAACGCGAGAATACGCGCTTAGCCTGGCCGACGGATGGACTTGTGGAACGCTGCCTCTAAGCCCTATCGCGATTTCATCCATGCAACCGTCTGTTGCAAGCCCTCGGCAAAATGCACGATCGGCTCATAACCCAATTGCGTACGGGCCTGCGCGATATCGGCCAAGGACACACGCACGTCGCCCTGGCGGGCCGGATTGAAAACGGGATCGAGCGCGGTGCCTAGTATCTCGTTGAGCGCGGTAACCAATTCCAGGATCGAGACACTGCGCTCGCAACCGATATTGTATACCCGCCCAGCCGCTTCAGGCGTAGCACAAGCGCGCATATTGGCCTCTACTATATTATCGACATAGACGAAGTCACGCGATTGCCCCCCGTCGCCGAAAATGACCGGCGCTTCGCCTTTGAGCATCCGTTCGGCAAAGATCGAAATAACGCCCGAATAGGGCGAAGACGGGTCTTGGCGGGGACCAAAGACATTGAAATACCGCAAACACACCACTTGCAAACCGTATAGCTGACTGTAGACTCGCGCATAGTATTCGCCCATCACCTTAGAAATCGCATAGGGCGATTCCGGCTCGGGGATCATCTGCTCGCGCTTGGGCACGGTAGGATTGTTTCCGTAGGCGGCGGCCGAAGCGGCGAAGACCACGCGGCCGACTCCCGCGCGCCGTGCGGCTTCGAAAAAACGCAAAGTGCCGACGGCATTGACCTCCTGTTCAAATAGAGGCCGCTCGACCGAAGTCTGCACCGAGGCGACCGCCGCGTGGTGCAACGCGTAGTCGACTCCTCGCAGTACCTTGTCGAGCAAGGCCTCATCGCGCAGGTCGCCGACGACCAATTCAACCTCATCGATTATATCGGCCAAGTTATCGCGTTGGCCCGAACTCAAATCGTCGATAACGCGCACCGCATGTCCATCCGCAAGCAGACGCCGACAAAGATGCGATCCAATAAATCCCGCCCCACCAGTCACCAGATACTGGGCCATTTATTTCTCCACACACTATATATAGTGATATAAACCTCCAACGACGAATCAAGCCAGATGAATATAGCCATCGCGATCGACGGCGACAACGGCCACGCCCTACCCATATATTGTGTAGGCTCGCCAAAATAAGCACATTATGCGTTTGACAATTTATGACCATGCAATTAACTTGGTGAAGTTCTCACACGAGGCGGTGTGGGGGGCCATGGCGCATGCGCTGTGGCTCTTTTTTTTCCTTGCCCCCAACTCTATATTGTAGCCCATTCGCACGCGACTACACCCCATAGCATTTATTTCCCGTAAAGATCCACGAACCCTTATGAAGCAAAACTCAACGGCCGCGCAACGCGTCCCCGATTCTTGCGTCCTGGTGATCTTTGGGGCCTCGGGCGATCTGACCCGGCGCAAGCTGCTACCGGCCATCTGGCACTTACAGAAACAGGGCCGCCTGCCCGAGGCCTTTGCCCTGGTCGGTGTCGCTCGCCGCGAATGGGATGACGACTATTTTCGCCAACAGATGCGCGAAGGCTTGGCCGAATTCGTTGGCGAGCTCGACGAATCGGTGCTCGAAGCTTTTCTCGCCAAACTCCACTACGTCTCCGGCGACCCGGCCAACCCGGCAACCTACGTCGCGCTCAAGGCCCAGCTCGAGACCCTCGACCGCGAGCACGGCACCGGCGGCAACCGCTGTTTCTATTGCTCAGTCCCCCCGCAAATCTATCTCGGTATCGTCGAGCAAATGGGCAAAGCCGGTCTCAACCGCCAACACCGAGACGGCCAGGGCTGGTGCCGCGTCATCGTCGAAAAGCCTTTCGGCCACGACTTTGACTCGGCCCACGACCTCAACGAGGCGCTACATGATGTCTTCGCCGAAGAGCAGATCTACCGCATCGATCACTATCTTGGCAAGGAGACGGTGCAGAATATCCTAGTCTTCCGCCTGGGCAACTCCATCTTCGAGCCACTGTGGAACCGACGCTATGTCGACCACGTGCAGATTACCGCCGCCGAGAGCGTCGGCGTCGAGCACCGCGCCGGCTACTACGACCAGTCGGGCGCGCTGCGCGATATGATACAAAACCACCTATTACAAGTGCTCTGCGTCATCGCGATGGAACCGCCTTCTTCCTTCGATGCCGAAAGCGTGCGTCTCGAAAAGCTCAAAGTCCTCAAGGCCATCCGCCCCATCCTCATAGGCCAGGTCGACCGCTACGCGGTTCGCGGCCAGTACGGACCAGGCACCGCCAACGGCGAAGAACTACCCGGCTACCTCGAGGAAAACGAAGTGCCCGCCGACTCGCGCACCGAAACATATGCCGCGTTGGAGTTCACCATCGACAACTGGCGCTGGCAGGGAGTGCCCTTCTACGTGCGCACCGGCAAACGCATGGAAAAACGCACCAGCACCATCACGATACAATTCAGCCAACCGCCACACCTGATCTTCGGCCAGACCGACGAGATGCCGCCCAGCACGCTCACCATCCGCATCCAACCCGAAGAGGGCATCTCGCTCTCCTTTAACGGCAAGGTGCCCGGCCCCGACGTCCGCCTCGATACCGTCAATATGGACTTCAGCTACGCCGAATCGTTCGGCGGCCGCACGCCCGAAGCCTACGAGACGCTGATCCTCGACTGCCTGCTCGGCGACGCAACGCTCTACTCCGACAGTGATTGGATCGAAAAATCCTGGCAACTTTTGATGCCAGTGCTCGAAGCCTGGAAAACGACCTCGTCCGGCTCAGTACCTTCCTACCCAGCCGGCTCGTGCGGGCCCAACGAAGCCGACGCCCTGCTCGGCGAAGATTGGCGAACATGGGCCGCGCTTTGATCGTCGCAGGGGACATCGGCGGCACCAAGACCTATCTCGCCGCTTTCGACCCAAACGCTCAGGATTTTTCACCCGTAGCCGAACGTCGCTACGAGACCATCCTCTACGCGAGCGCCGGCGCCTTGCTCGCCGCTTTCACGGCCGAGACCGACACCCACGCTGCACACGTGGTTCTAGGCGTACCCGGCCCGGTGCGCCAACTGCCGGTACGCGCGGTCAACCTGCCCTGGTTTATCGATCCTGACGAAATATCAACGGCCCTAGGCGGCGTTGAAGTCCACCTGCTCAACGATCTGCAGGCGACCTCCTACGGCACGCTAGCCCTCACGACGGATGACCTCTACCCTCTCAACAAAGGCAGCGAAGACAAAGAGGGCAATATCGCTGTCGTCGCCGCCGGCACTGGCCTGGGCGAAGGAGGCCTATGCTGGACGGGCGACCGCTACCAGTCGATCGCCTCGGAAGGCGGTCACGCGAGCTTCGCCCCCACTTCCGAACTCGAAATCGATCTCTGGCGCTACCTCAACCAACGCCACGGCCATGTCAGTTGGGAAAGGGTCGTCGCCGGCCCGGGCTTGGCCTCGATCTACGACTTTCTGCGCAACCGCCAGCCCGAACGCGAGTCCGCTGCACTAAAAAAAGAATTAGAGCAAGGCGACCGTTCCGACACCATCTCCCGCGCCGGCCTCGAGCAACACTGCGAACTGGCTGTAGAAGCCCTCGATCTCTATACCTATCTCTACGGCTGCGAAGCGGGTAACCTGGCGCTCAAACTAATGTCTTCAGGTGGGGTCTTCGTCGGCGGCGGTATTGCGCCGAAGATCCTCGGAAAATTGCGCGACGGGCGTTTTATGGAGGGCTTTATCAGCAAGGGGCGCATGGGCGAGCCGTTAGAAGATATCCCGGTGCAAGTCGTGCTCAACGACAAGACCGCACTCTTGGGCGCAGCCTATTGGGGGATGCAGCTGTAGCGATCCGGAATTCGCGCTTCCGACGACGGGTACCGCACCCTAGCTATACGACCGCGATAGAGGCCACCGCCAGCCCCTTTTACCACGCATCAACCCCGGCCAGCCTGCGCCCAAGCGGCGTAAGCTCCGCCTCTTTTGTATCTAGTTCTAAGGCAAATTCCCGCTGCAACAGTTTTGCCGTACTATGCTCATCCCACAACTGCCCCACAAAACCCCGCGCTTGTGGTCCGGCCGCAAACAAACCCGGCAAATGCTGCAACTGCTCGGCGGTCAGACGCGGCTCAAAACGCGGCGACGGCACCTGCCCCATCGCTTCACGTATCCGTTCGGCGCTGCCTGCCGCTAGCCCTGTAAAAGGCAAATCGAGGCGTTCGGCGTGTGCCCGCTCGGCTTCCAGCATTTTTCCGTCGAGTATCCGCCCCCAAGCCGGATTGAGATACTGCACGCGGCCATCTTTCTCAACGCGAATCAGGCTCGGAATCAAATCATAGAACGCCACTCGATCGGCTTCCACCCGCACCATATCGGCATCGCGTTGCCGCCGCAGCCATAATTCCACCAAGCCTTCGGGCACGCCCAAGGCATCGGCGACCACCGTGCGATGCGTACGCACTAAGGGCAATGCCACAACCTGATATTCCACCGGTGCCGGGCTCATTGTGATATATTGGCACAAGCGCGGCTGATCCGTTCGATTGCGGCTATTGCCGTGCGGCAAGGCACTATGCCAGATAATCAGATCCCCGGCCGACGCCGGCACGTCAACGATATCCATATCCGTTGTATCCGGTCTTGACGGCGGGCGGTCCGCCGGCTGCGTCAACGCCCATTCTTCTAACCGGCGATGAAAACCCGGCACGCATTGAAACCCACCCTGGTCCGCCTGCGTATCGCTCAGACAAAGCACGCCCTGAACCTTCAACGGCACCGGCCGCTCCGTCGAGTCCATATCCCAGTGGATCGTGCCCTTATGATCCCACTGCGGCCCGGCCGGCGGATTCACATTCGTGCGGTCGACAGAAACCCGCAGCTTCTCCGTGCCCCAGATCTGACTAAATGCCTCGTGCACGCACGGATGCTCGCGCGTGTCCCACATCAACACGCAACCTTATTTACAGCCGTTTTCAGTAGATACCAATAATGTGTCAAAACGCTATTTTTATAGATCCTAACCCATGCAGCCAATACTCACAGAATCCCACCGTTATCGTATATTCCCACTGCTTTTAATAGATGATCTATAGATGGCGCCCTACCTAATCGCCAGACGCATCCACCATAGCCTGACCAATGATATACGCCGCGGCCACAATAGCCACCGGCAAGGTGATCTCTACCGCGCCCGTAGCTGCTGCCATCGGCCTGTGACCCCCGTCACGTTTTTGCCCGACGAAGTACGTTAAGTTAGATTGGCCTTTTAGACTAATGGCATCTCTTCATATTGTATGCCCACACTAACGGAGGAACAGCACGAAACGTCTGACACTCGTTCTGCTCGATTCGTCGCAAATCGCCGACAACAAGCATAGAGTGGCTGGCTGCCTCGTACAGCCCCGAACTCAACTACCCCATTTTAGAAGGAGATCTGAATGAGTCGACAATGGGCTCGGCGTTAGTGCCGATGGTGTGGAGTCTACGTTGGCTGATGAAGAAGAAGTCATCGAATATACGCAGGAGGAGATAGATGCTGCGGTTGAATCTGCGGTTGAAGCCGCCCTTGCCGACGTTATAGATGATTATGTGACCAGTGAAGAATTGGTCGAATATGTGGTGGATTCATTTTTGGTTTTGTGTCGTCCATCGGGCCGGCCAACCCTAAAAGAGCAGCGACCTAAAGGCGGGCACCCTAGCAGCAAATAGGGTGATAAGACACCCATACGGATTGACCTAACACCCCAAAAGGCCCTTTACATTTCCTACACATCGGCCCGGAGGACTTTTAAAAATACCCGGCGCGGTCACCCCCACAGCCCCACAGCTAAAAAATCAGGACGAGAAGATACCGCCTTATGCGAGATAAAATACGAAATTGGTTATTGCTGGCCGGCACTTGTTTGCTCATAGTAGCCATTGACCAACTCGTGCTCTTTGTCGTCGGCCAGACTCGCTGGCAATACGATCCAGTGCTCGGCTATCGCCTGCGTTCCAATTGGCAGCTAGTCTCCTATACGGGCGCAATGTCGACCACGAACAAATGGGGCCACTACGACGACGATTTCGCCTTGCAGAAACCCGCGCGGCAATTGCGCGGACTGATGATCGGCGATTCGGTGACCATGGGCGTGCATTTACCCCGCGAACAGAGTTTTGCCAATCAACTGGAAGACTTGCTACAGCGTTTTGATTCGCGCCACGCCAGTTATCAGATGATCAATACGGGTACCGAAGGCTACGATACCAGTCAAGAGCGTCAGATGCTCACAGAAGCGCTGCGCTTCGACCCCGATTTCATCGTCATAGGTTATTGTCTTAACGACATCATCGAGCCCTATCTGCTCAACCGCGATTTGGGGAGCACTGGGCGCTTCTCCGGTATGCAACAAGCGACGTTCCCGTTGTGGGGGTATCTAATCAATGAAACCGGGTTCGGCCGGTTGGTCGTAAAAATGAACGAAGACCGCCACATGGCTGAGGACCAACACCGCTATTCCCTCTACAGTGTCGAGCGCATGGTGCAGTCTGCGGACGCTGCGCATTGGACGCAGGGCTGGAACAGCACGCTGGCCGAATTGGAAACCATATACGGCATGGCGAGCGAGCGACAGATCCCCATCGTCCTGGCTTTGTTCCCCTATACCTTTCAACTTTTTCGCTCCGACTGGCAAAGCCCCCAGCAGCGATTGGCCTTACACGCCGAGCAACACCGCGTCGACTGGATTGATGCCACCTCCCTATTCGAAAAGGCCAGCCATATGCGGCTCTACCGCAATCTGCTGCAAGCGGATACCGCCCCCATAAGGCCGGACGAGAAGGGCGAGCTAACCCGTTTCGCGGCCCAAGTTTATTTTCGGGACTTCAACCATTTTACCGCGGCCGGACATCAGCTAGTCGCCTTGCAATTGACCCAGTATCTATCGTCAAAGGGGCTGGTCGATATCGAGCCCGAAGCGTTTGCCCAATATCAACAGGAACAAAACAACCTGCCTATCGACTTTGATCGGCGGTTGTCGTCTAATCTCGAGTCTCTACGAGACCGGCAGCGGTTATTTATGCGATTGGGGCTTGTGGGTGAGGCCGAGAAGATCGCGACGTTGATTGAAGCTATACATGGAGACTATGCGGGAAATCGCTGAGACCGGGGCCTATATGTCCTATAGCATGTTCGGTGAATTCCCTTCGGGCTATTACCCTGCTCAACGACGCCGGACGGGTAGCCGAAATTATGTGGATGATCGAGTGTGGGTGGATTAAGCAGATCCTGATCAGTCACGACATGGCGCAAGCCTTCCGCCTAGCTCGGTGGGGCGCCACGGGTATCACTATATTCTGGCCGAAATCGTTCCGCTGATGCGCCTGCGCGGCGTCAGCGAAGAGGCGATAGACTAGGTGCTGGTCGGCCACCCGCGGGCGTTACTGACCGTGGTGGCTCCCTGCGACAATCCAGCTTTAGCCGGCATCCGCGGAACGGGCTCCGGGCGACCGCAGCCAGCGGATCGATGTCCTCGCGTCCGGGCACACCGGGCTTGGGACGACATCGCGTATACCGTGCGCTGAGAAAGGGATAAACCATTTGTCTGCAAAGAGGGTCGTTGGGAAGCTTGGGCTGGCGCTGCTGGCGGTGATGATTCTCCTATCGCCCGATCGGCTCATTTTCGACGAACGCTTTCACGTCCCCACGATCGACCTGCTCAGAGAGAAGGGCCTGACGTCGGAGTATCTGCGATATCCCACCCGCAGCGCACCGGGGCCGCTCTATGCCGTCGTCATACCCCCTATCGACATCAAGAAATCGCTGGCCGTCGCGGCCGACAAAGTCGGCCTGCCTAAGCTGACGCGCCACATGATGCGCCATACCTCGATCCAGACCACCTTAAACGTCTATGGCCACCTTTATCCGGACGATCAGCAAGCAGTAGCCGCCATTGCGGAAAAGGTTTTTAAATTTGAGTAAAAAGGAACGAAATTAGCGAGTTTTTATAGATATTCTATAGATAGACTATCTAATTTATTTATAAATCATTGTTTTTACAATACCTAAATCGAAATAGCGCGTGTCCCACATCGACTGGTGCGCGTTCATATTGATAATGCCACCGGGATACATCGGCTCCTTGTACCAATCGTCGGGATCAGACAAGTCCTTGCCAAGAAACTCTTCGATATTCTGTTTCAC
>Ga0233433_10000535_pt1 | contig 40573 bp, 44 predicted proteins | sample SI_122_August201_5_FD_179868 | JGI IMG/M metagenome (GOLD analysis project Ga0233433, IMG submission 179868) | Seawater microbial communities from Saanich Inlet, British Columbia, Canada - SI_122_August2016_100_MG | ecosystem: Environmental > Aquatic > Marine > Inlet | place: Canada: British...
GATATAGGCCTTGTCCCCGGTGTTCGGCGGCAAGGGGAAATTGCGTGTCTTACCCACTCCGACTCCTTTGCCCCTTTCATCGGCATACCCCCAATAGAGCGGATATTGATAGTCTGGATCGGCGTGGATGGAGACGAAGAACACCTGGTCCGAGTCGTAAAATATATCCTGGCTGCCGTTGCCGTGGTGGTAGTCGATGTCGAGAAGGGCGACGCGGCCATGCGCGGCGAGTTTTTCGGTAGCTAGCGCGGCGTTGTTGAGATAGCAGTAACCACCGAAATAGTCGCGGCCGGCGTGGTGGCCGGGCGGGCGACAGAGGGCGTAGGCGGATCGTGCGCCTTCAAGCAGACAGTCGGCACCGGTTAGGGCCGAGCCAGCGGCGGTTAGCGCCGCGTCCCAAGTGCCTGGAGTAAGGGGCGTAGTGTCAAATGCGTAATAACCGGCTTGTGCTTTGAGGGTTACTGGACGCCGGCCCCGGCCGCGCGACGGAAAAGTCGTCGGCGTTAGTTCGACCGTGTGGGATCTTTGCCCGGCATAGACTTGGGCGAGAAAGTGCAGGTAGCCCGTATCATGGATCGTTTCGAGCGCGATGGGGGCGATCGTTTCGGGCATCTCGATCTCGAACGAGGGGTCGGAGGAAAGGGTGGCGGCAATCCCGGTGGCACGGCGGGCGCATTCGGGATAGGGAATCGCGCCCGCATTGGTGAATTCGTTCTCGGGGTCGTGGACTTGGTGTTCGGGGGAATAGAAAACCTTCATGATTTGTATTCCTCGGCGAGCAAGCCATAGATGGCATGGTCGACGAAGCGGTCGTAGATCCACTCGGCCTGGCGCAACTGGCCTTCTAGCTGAAAACTCAGACGCTCCGGGATAGCGCGGCTGGGCGCGTTGTCTACGGCGCAACGAATTTCGACGCGATTAAGGTCTAAATCCGTAAAAGCGTGCTCTAGTAGTACGCGGCAACAGCGGGTCATTATGCCGGCGCCTTGCTGTTGTTCGTCGAGCCAATAGCCCATTTCTCCGCAGCGCGACCCCCAAGAAAATTGGTTAAAGCCGACGACACCGACTAAGGCCTCTTGTTGCCAGATGCCCATATCTAGGCCTTCTCTATTGGCATAGCGCTCGCGCGAGCATTCGATGAAATCACGGCTATCGGATTCGCGGGTATTGTCGTCGAGCCAGGGTAACCAGGGCCGCAAATAGGTCCTGTTTTTTTCGATGAGGGCATTGAGCGATGGCGCTTGGTGGCTTTCCATCCGCTGTAATCGCAGTGTCTGGTCGACGGTGAGAGAAAGCATTAGGGATTGTCGTGGGGCTTCATTGCGATCGCTCTCCGGCCAGCAGTGAATAGATGGCCATGTCTTGGGCCGCTCCCTTGATAAACTCGTATTCTCGCAACAGGCCTTCCGCTTGAAAGCCGAGTTTGTCGAGCAGGGATTTGGAAGCCGTATTTTGCGGGAAGGTCAGCGCCTCGACTCGGTTGAGGCCCATGGCGGTGAAACCGAATGTAAGCACGGCGGCCAACGCTTCTGCCATCAACCCACGACGCCAGTGGTCGCGAGCTAGGTCATAGCCTACCAGGCCGCGACGGGCGGGTTGGACCCAGAGATTATAACCACAGGTGCCGATTAGATTGTCGGGGGTTTCGTTTAGGGCCAGGCCCCAGCGGAGGCCGATTCGGTGATCGAAACGCCTTTGAAATCGTTCGATCAATTCTTCGGCCTGTAATGGCTCGGTGAAGGTGTCGAGGTCGTAGTAGCGGGTGACTTCCACATCGGCGAAAAGGCCGAAGACGGCTGCTGCGTCTTCGGTGCGGATCTGGCGCAGCGTCAACCGCGGAGTGCTAAGTGTCGGGAAGGCGGCGAATATTGCGTCAGCGCTCATGTGTGCCTCCCGCAGATTGGCGATAATAGCTGGTTGAGATTGTAAAGGTGGTTGTAGCGTGCAAGAGGATTTGCGTTTTGTTGGTCAAATCGAGAGTTCGACATACCGGGGTAGGGTTGGTGTGCATTTATCCGTCGAATCATAGTGGAAGGGATCCGTCACGGGTTATTGAGATAGTCGTTGATGGTCCGCGAAAGGTGGTCAACTACCTGGGCGATGCCCTTTTCACCGTGCTCGGCGGAGGCTTTGCGCGCGTCTTCTCCCATTTGCGCGAAGAGTGGGGCAGAAGGATCGAATTCTACTTTGGGGTGGCGGCGGTCTGCAGGTGGAGGTTGGCTACCCGGCCAGACGGAATCGTCGCGTCCGGTGGTCAATGCGTCAAGCGCGACTAATTCGGGGAAGAGCGCCATGCCGAAAGAGGTTTCTTCGCGTGCGGCGTGGTCGCCTTTGATATCTACGGCGTCGCCGCAGATCGTGGCCTCTGTGCCGGCGAGGATTAGCGCGTCGGGAAATTCGTCGCGTAGGGTTGGGACGACGGCATCGAGAAAACCTTGCCAGGGATAGTGCCCGGCCATCAGCACTAACACACGGAAGCCATAGGACAAAAGTTGGCGGGAGGTCTCGGCCAACATTGTGGTGATCGCGGCTTCGTTTTGGTAGTGGGTCCATTTGAAGATATCGTGGCCGCCGCCGCCGCCCCACCACATTACCGGCAGCAGCACACCGCCGGTGCGTTGTGCGAGGCGCTGGCAGGTGCGGTCGGCCTTGAGGCCGTCAAAGCCGATGGGCAAGTGCCAGCCGTGGTGTTCGAGCAAGCCGAGTGGCCAATGTGCAACGGGGGATTGGGCGATAAGGGTTTCGAGTTCGTCGGGGCGAAGTTCCTCGTAGCGCTTCCAGGGGGGCATGATCGTCCTCTATCGTTTGAAGGTGTCCTATAGCATGGCATCGTCTGCCGGGCATGTCAAGGTTTTGCCCCCGGGCTTTGTGTCGTATATTGGCGGCAAAAAGGAGCGAGCCATGATCGTCGATAGCCACGCGCATATTTACCACCAGGATGAAGCGCTGTACCCGATGAAAACGGAACCCTTCAGACCCGAACCGGGTGTGGGTACGATCGAGCATTTACGGTGCGAGGCTGCGGCCAATGGCGTCGATCGGGTAGTATTGATTCAGACGGGATCGGCCTATCGTTGGGATAATCGTTTATTGGCTGATACCGCCAAAGCCAATGCCGATTGGACCGTCGGAGTGTGTACATTAAATCCGCAAGGCGAAGATAGCCCCGACGAACTGGAACGCTTAGTGACCGGTTACAATGTCAAAGGCGTTCGCGTCGAGGTCTCTCCGGCCGGTTATGACCATCCGGGCACAGAGGCGCTGTGGCGTCGGGCGAGGGAGGTTGGCGCCGTGATCTGCGCGCATCTACAGGCGGATTATCTGCAAGAGCTGGCGACGTTGCTCGAACGCTTTCCCGAGGTGCCGGTGGTTTTGGATCACTGTGCCTATCCGGTTGCCGCCGACGGTCTGGAGGATCGGGCGATACGCGAAGCATCGGCGTTGGCGCGTTATACCCAACTATACGCCAAGGTCACTTTTGCCGTGACTAGCTCGCAACGGCAATACCCCTTCTCCGACACCCACGAACAACTGCGCTTTATGCTGGCGGCCTTTGGTGCCGATCGTTGCATCTGGGGGTCTGATTTTCCCTGTGAGCACTGGCTGAAAAAGTCGACGTATGCCCAGCATTTAGCAGTTTTCGCCGAAGAGTTGGGCTTGCGTGCGGAGGAACGGGACGAGGTGTTGGGACAGGCGGCGATGCGGCTGTTCTTCGCCGACTAGCTATTGGGTTTATTGCTCTGGGCTAGTTCGCGGGGGTTGTCCTTGCCGGGCAGCGAAGCGAATGCTTCCTCGGTAATGGCTTGCGCCAGCATTTCATCGATACTGCGGAATCTGGGGCTGACCGTCGGCTTTACCCGGGGGGTTTGCCGTGTTGCAGAAGGCGGCCCCTTCTCTCAGATCTCGCCGTCTTTACCGCTGCGGGCTGCGAGGCCTTCGGGGTGAGGACGGAGTTCGGTCGTTAATTCTTTATAGGGTGTGGCAGATCGCAACTTGGGCAGATTTTGGCCTTGAGGTGGGTTTTGCTGCGGCAGTGATGGGATATCTTACCCGTGCGCCATGTACCCAACCAGGCAAAGGCAACCAGGCCGCGGGCGAACTACGGGCCACGAATGGGCTGCACGCTGGTTGGCGGCAAAGGCCACGCCCCAGGTGCTCATAAACCAAAGCGCGGTTATGCCAAGTAAGGGGACGATGATGATCGGTATGTCGACGGGTATCTGCATATCATTCTTTCTCTTAGAAGAAATTAAGCAACGAAGGGGCAGGCTCTAAATTTGGATAAAACTCTTGTCTGGCTTGTGATGAAAGCCTAGTTTGCTCGGTGGTTTTTTATGTTGGCGACGATATGGACCATAGCCCTGCACGAAGCGCGGGACCAACTGGCGAGCCGCAGGATGGGGCTCGCTGGCTTGCTGGCAGGGGCGAGGTCCTGATGGGAAAATGGCTTGGGGCTTTTATTGCCCTCGCCGTGCTATTTACCCCGTGTTTCATCGTGGTGATCTTCGTCGGGGCAAGCCATGCATTGATCGCATTTGTCATGGCGGATCTATGGGCGCTGCTGGGGATGTATGCTGGCTGCCTGCTCTATATGGGAGTTTTTATTTCATTGGGCTTGTTGGTTTCAGTGCATTCGTCCGGCGCGGGAGTGGCGTTGGCGCGGGCTTTGGTGGTCTGGGCCCTCGCCATTTGGATCGTGCCGAGTTTTGCCCCCTATGTCGCGGCTGCGCTGTCGGAGGGCAAGCCGGCACTGATGGTCGAGGCGAATATCAGCCGAACCCGTTTTACAGCGGAACGCGAAGGTTGGGCCGAGGTCGCGCGTTTTATCCGCGACCGGGGTTGGGGCGAACACGAAGAAGCGAATTGGAATTTGGATTGGGGGACGTGGTCGGATGCTGTGCCGCGCTTGCAAGCGGTATTGGCCGACGAGGCCGACAAAGTGGCGCTCGCCGCGCTCAGCACCGAGGTGATGCGCGCGCAACTTGCCGAGATGGAAGAGGTTGCTGCCCGACTCAAGGCTGGACACATGAGGGATCGCCATCGCGAGGTGAAATTGGGCCAGATGCTCGCCTGTCTGTCTCCGCTAGGCCCTTTAACCTTTATGCTCACGGATTTGGCGGGTACGGGGGTCGCTGGTGAATTTCATTTTCGCGCCGGTGTAGAACGTTTTAAAGGGGACTTGGTCGCATATTTGCATCGGCAATTGGCGGAACGGTCGATGTGGGAGCAGGTCGAGGCTGAATCTTTTCCTTATTTCACGTATCGGCCGGAGGTGGAAAAGGCGGGAGCGGAGGTGCTGGTTTATCCGCTGATCTTACTTCTCTATGCGATCGGATTCTTTCTCGCGGCTTATTTGCGCTTTGCGCGAGCGGAGATCTGAGGTGGCTCAGGTCGCTGTTATCGGTCCGGCTACGATCGACCGCGTGGTTGACGACGGGGTCGAGGTGTATAAGCGCGGCGGGGTTGTTATGTATGCCGGATTATCTTTTGCCCAATTGGGGATAAGCACGAGAGTACTGAGTAATGTCGCCGCAGCGGATGAAGCGATGTTGGCTCTTTTGTGCCAGCGGGGCATCGAAGTCCATACGGGGGATAGCGCTCAGACGACTCATTTTGTCAATTATATCGCCGGCAACGCGCGACGCCAGGAATTGCTTGCACGCGCATCGCCGATTGTTGCGGCACAACTTGGCCCGGTGCTTGCGGATGTACAGCATGTACATTTGGGTCCGTTGTATCCAGGCGATATAGAGACAGCGGCACTGGCGGTGATCCCTGCTGATTGCCGCGTAAGTCTCGATATTCAGGGGTATGCACGGCAGCTTGAAGGGCAGCAGATCGTCGAACAAATATCGGGCGACTTATTTCCGGCGCTGCAGCGCGCCGATTATATCAAAGCATCCGCAGAAGAGTTGAAACTCGTGCTCGATTATTGCGGGAAGACGTTGGCACGGCTGATGGCCGATTGTGAGATTACAGAATGCGTCGTTACGGAGGGCTCGCACGGCGGCTGCGTAGTGGATGGGGCTGGGCAGCGGACGGACTTTAAGGCGGCTCCGGTGGCGACGGTGATGGATCCGACAGGCGCTGGAGACGTATTTTTTGCCGCGTATTTGACCCGGCGACTACATCGGGGCGAAGCCAGTGGGGAAGCGGTGCGTTTTGCGGCGGATTTAGCGGCACGCCATGTGGAAGGTGTTTTTATCGAAGCGGAAGCGTTGCTGCTATAGGACGGTTATGGGCGGTTAGTATAGCCGCCGCGGGGGTGCTCGTGCCGATACGTTGGCGCTTCCTCAGTGCGAATGCGAGTCCGGCGGATCTTTGTCCGCGTCGACCTCGGCCTGGAAGGCCTCGAGTTCGGGTTTGACCTTGGTTTCGTAGCATTCGGGACAGATGCTGTGGCTGAATGCCACGTCAGCGCGGGTTTCGACATAGCGTTCGACCTGTTGCCAGTAATTTTGGTCGTCGCGTATCTTTTTGCAGTAGGAACAGATCGGCAAAAGCCCTTGCAGGTGCTTCTCGCGTTTGATCGATGCCTCCAAGGCGCGCACTCGGTCCGTCAGCGCAATCTGCAGGTCGAGAACGCGTTTGCCTACCTGGATTCGGGCCTGCATTTCTTTGCGGTCGAAGGGTTTGTTGAGATAATCATCGGCGCCAGCTTGCAGTGCTTCGGCAATATCGTCTTTGGTGTCGCGGGTCGTGAGCATGATGACGTAGAGATGCTCGAGCTGTGCATCCTCGCGCGCCTTGCGACAGACTTCGATCCCGTCGAGCTGGGGCATCATCCAATCGAAAATCGCCAGACGAGGGGCGTCTTCGGCCAGCAGGGCGTCATAGGCTTGCTGGCCGTCGGTCGTGGCTATGACCTCGTGGCCCCACTGTTTGAGAGTCGTCTGCAACAGCAGCCGCGAAGTCGCGTCGTCTTCGGCGATCAGGATCTTCATAGGGATGCTCCTTTTAACCCGGCTGGGTTAACGCTAATCACTCTCTTCCGTCTGGTCCCTGGCGAGTATCGCCAAGGGGATCAGAACGCAGTAGCCGGCTACCAATAGCACTGGAGCCAGGGTGAGGGAGAGAAACCCTTCGGCCGGTGGGATCCGTAGGCATACATAGCCAATCAGGATACTCGCCAAACCGGCGGCGGCCAAGGTCCAGTTTTTGCGCGTAAAGGGTAGGTCGCGTTGTTCCGCCATAGCGTTCCGGGGCTTAGCGCCGCTTCTCGCGGATACGGGCGGATTTGCCTTTGCGACCGCGCAAGTAGAACAGACGGGCACGGCGCACTCGGCCTTCGCGCAGGCGCTCGATTTTGGCGAGGCGTGGCGAGTTCACCGGAAAAATACGCTCAATGGCGATGCCCTGGGTGATTTTACGCACAGTGAATGTTTCTTGGATGCCGCCACCTTTGCGCTGGATTACGATTCCCTCGAATAGCTGGGTGCGTTCTTTTTCGCCTTCAATGACCCGCACGTGCACCCGCACGGTGTCTCCGGAGTGGAAGTCGGGGATGTCTGTTTTGAGCTGATCGGAAGTCAGCTCGCGCATGATACTTGAATCCATTGTACAACCTTCTCTTTTACGGGGCTTCTAGCCCTTGCTTGTGCCAATCGGCGATGAGTTGTCGTTCTTCTTCGTCTAGTTCGATCCGCTCCAACAAGTCGGGGCGGCGTTCAAAAGTGCGTCTAAGGGCTTGATGCCGCCGCCAGCGTTCGACGCTCGCGTGGTTGCCGGATAGTAGCACTTCGGGTACGTTTAGGCCACGGAATTCGGCTGGCCGGGTATACCAGGGACAATCGAGAACCGCCTCCTGAAAGGAATCCTCCAAGGCCGAAGAAAAGTTGCCAAGGACCCCCGGTATAAGTCTGACTACGGCGTCGATAAGGACTAACGCGGCGGGTTCCCCACCGGTGAGCACATAATCGCCGACAGATATCTCCTGGTCGATGAGTTCCGTACGTATTCGCTCGTCGACGCCTTTGTAATGCCCACAGAGCAGCACCAGCTGCTTCTTGAGCGAGAGCTCGACAGCCAGCGCCTGATCGAGGGGCTGGCCGTCGGCCGTTAAATAAATGCAGTGACCCGCGCGCAAATCCCTTTCCTGCCAGAGTTCGTGCACAGGTTCGGGTTTGAGGACCATGCCGCCGCCGCCGCCGTAGGGCTCTCCGTCGACGGTGCTGTGTTTATCCTTCGCGCAATCGCGTGGATCGTGGGTCTCGACCGCCACCAAGTCGCGGTCAATGGCTCTGGCCATCATGCTGGTCGCCAGAGGTGAGGCGAAAAAATCTGGAAAGAGCGTGACGACGTCTATTTTCACTGCGTGATCAATTCTTCAATGCCTTGCACTACTACTCGACCCGGCCCAATTTCAACGACGAAGTCGCTGATCGCGGGCACGAGGATCTCACCTTTCGCGCTGCGTACGACATAAACATCAGTGCTCGGCATTTGCATGACCTCGGCGATTCGCCCCAACTCGTGCCCATCTTGGTCGACGACGATAGAATCGACTATGTCGTCGATATAGTAGGTGCCTTCAGGTAGGGCAGCGACTTGGTCTGGAGCGACGGTGACATAACCTTTGCACAACTCGGCACGTGCTGTTTCGGGTGCCTCAAAGCCCGCAAATTTGAGCAATAAACCTTTGCCGTCGACTCGCCAGCGCTCTAGCTTCAGCGGTAAATCCGGGCGCCCATCGCGTTGCAGTACGATGTCGCTCAACGCGTCGAAACGTTCGAGGCAATGGGTCAAGGTTTCGGCCCTGACTTCGCCGCGCACCCCGTATGTGCGGGATACATAAGCTACGGCGACGCGTCGTGCGGGATCAGTTGTCACTAGAGTCCGCTCGCTACTCCTTTTTCTCGCCTTCGGCCGGAGCTTCAGCAACCGCTTCGGCTGGAGCTTCAGTAACCGCTTCGGCTGGGGCTTCAGTAACCGCTTCGGCTGGGGCTTCAGCAACCGCTTCGGCTGGGACTGCTGCTGAAGCGGCGAGTTTGCGACGGCGCTTGGGCTTGTCGTGGCTGAGCGCGTCTTCGCGCACGGTGCCTTCTTTGCCCTTCCAGCGGGCCAAGATACCTTGGGCACTGAAGAGCGCTTGCACGGTCTCGGTCATCTGAGCGCCGTTATTGAGCCATTCTATCGCACTGTCCTCATTGATCTTGATACTGGAATGCAGGGGATCGTAAGTGCCGAGTTGCGCCAGAGCCCGACCATTGCGGGCGGTAGTGACGTTCATGGCCACGATCCGGTAAAAGGGCTGTTTGCATTTACCCATTCTTGTAAGGCGAAGTTTAACCAATGTTATTCTCCCTGGCGTGAGTGTCTTGAGAAATTTCGTTTAGCCCGCAAAGGGCATTTTCATCTTCTTGCGGCCGCCTTTTGAGCGACTCATCTGTTTCATCATTTTCTGCATCATCTGGAACTGTTTTACCAGCTGATTGACATCTTGTACGCTCGTACCGCTGCCGCGGGCGATGCGTTTGCGGCGGCTGCCGTTGAGGATCTTTGGTTGCACGCGTTCCTGGCGGGTCATCGAGCGGATTATCGCCTCGACCTGCGAGAAAGCGCCCTCGTCGACTTGCATGCCCTTCATGGCCTTACCAGCGCCAGGAATCATGCCCATTAGTTGTTCTAAAGGGCCCATACGGCGGACCGCTTGCAATTGATCGAGAAAATCCTCGAAAGTGAAGGAGGCCGTCCGCAGCTTCTCCTCCATCTCTTGGGCCTTGTCGCGCTCAATGACTTGCTCAGCCCTCTCGACGAGCGAGAGAATATCGCCCATCCCGAGGATGCGCGAGGCCATGCGGTCGGGGTGGAAGGGCTCAAGATCTCCCACCTTTTCACCGGTGCCGACGAATTTGATTGGCTGGCCGGTAACTTCGCGGATCGACAGCGCGGCTCCACCGCGGGCGTCGCTGTCGAACTTGGTTAGCACGCAGCCGCTGAAGGCCAAGCGCTCGTAAAAGCGACCGGCTGTTTCGACTGCGTCCTGACCTTGCATACAGTCAGCGACAAAAAGAATTTCGTGCGGCGAGGTCGCTTGCAGAATGCGGTCGAGCTCGTGCATCATCTCTTCGTCGATACTCAAACGGCCGGCGGTGTCTAATATTACGACGCTGCGATTGGTCTTGCGGGCCTCGTCGACGCCCAGCCGGCAAATTTCGACTGGATCGGATCCGGCGGGCTGGCTGAAGACCGGCACTTCGATGGAAGTGCCCAGCGTTTGTAGTTGCTCAACGGCAGCCGGCCGGTACATATCGGCGGCTACCAACAGCGGCGGCCGGCCTTTCTCTTTAAACTGGCTGGCCAGTTTTGCGGCGATCGTGGTTTTGCCGCACCCCTGCAAGCCGACGAGCATAATGACGGTGGGGGGGAGGTCTGCTAATTTTAGCGGACTGTTGCTGCCCCCAAGAAGGCCGACGAGCTCGTCGTGGACAATTTTGACCAACTGCTGGCCCGGCGTCAGGCTCTTGAGGACATCCTGTCCCAAGGCCTGTTCTTTGACCCGTAGTATAAAGCCTTTGGCGACTTTGAAGTTGACATCGGCTTCAAGCAGCGAACGGCGGACCTCGCGCAGAGTTTCGTCAATATTGCGCTCAGTAATTCGCCCTTGCCCGCGGAGCGAGCGGAATATGTCGTCAAAGCGTTCGCTAAGTCGGTTAAACATCGCTAAAGCACACAGTTAAATGCGGAAAAATGCTAAATATACGTTAATATATAAATAAGGCAATAGAGGGAAACCTAGCCGCGTATGGCGGCGATTGCATCGGCTGGGTCTGCGGCGCGAAATACGGCCGAGCCGGCTACGAGTAATTGCGCACCGGCCTCGCGGCAATCGGCGGCGTTATCGGTATTGACGCCGCCGTCGACCTCTATGGGTAGGGATAGGCCTCGCCTTGCGATTTCGGCGGCGAGATCGCGGATCTTTGTGAGGGCTTGGCTCTGGAAGGCTTGGCCGCCGAAACCTGGTTCGACGGACATGACCAAGGCCAGATCCAGATGGTCGAGATATGGAAAGAGCGCCTCGACGGGGGTCGCTGGATTGACGGCTAGCCCGCATTTTAGGCCGTGCCGGCGGATATCCGCCAGAATCGCCGCAGGATCAGGGTCGATTTCGACATGTATGGTTAGTGAGTCCGATCCCGCTTCTTTGAACTGGGCGATAAAGGGAGCCGGGTTCTGTAACATCAGGTGGGTGTCGAGTTCGAGTTGGGTGGTTTTGCGCACGGCTTCGATGACGGGAAGGCCGAAACTGATATTCGGCACGAGGTGTCCGTCCATGATATCGAGGTGGAGCAGGTCGGCGCCACCTTTTTCCACGCGGGCGATTTCTTCGGCCAGTCGGGCGAAGTCGGCGGCTAATAAGGAGGGGGCGATAAGCGGGCTGGTCATGGGGCTACTCCACTGTCGATTGCTGCGGTATCTGGGGGAAGTTCCTCGACGCTGAGAATCAAGTCGATGCGGCTTTGGCGCGGCGCGCGCTGTTGTCGGTCCGGTGTTTGCGCGAGGATAGTGCCGGCGGCTTGCTGGTTGTCGATGCGGTTTTCGATACCGCCGAGTCGCATTTCGTATTTGCGCAGCGTATCCTCTACGACCTCTATCGACAAGCCGATTAGATTGGGGACCTGTTTGGTTCGGGAGGGGGAGCCGCTGCTTATCTGCAGATCTACCGAGTTGCCGAGAGCAAGTCGGGCGCCGGGCGAGGGGGATTGTCCGACGATGGCGCCCTCGGGTATTGCATCTGAGGAAAGATAAAGCGTCTGGCCGACCTGTAACTGGTTGCCCTCTAATTGCAGACGTGCCTCGCGCAGGCTGACCCGTCGTACGTCGGGGACTTCGTAATAACGAGCCCCTTTGCTTAGGGTTACGACAATGCGGCGGCCTTTCTTTACATGCTGCCCTTCAGCGGGGTCCTGGTCGACTACGGCTTCGATCGCGATCGTCTCGTGGTGTAGCGAATCGCCGATGGCCATGCCCAAGCCCGATTGCTCAAGGCGGATCGCAGCTTTTGGTACTGAGAGGCCTTTGAGTTTGGGGACACGGACACTGGGTACGTCGACCAGGTAGGGCATGATGACGGTGTCGAACAGGATTAGACAGATGACGCCGGCCAAGGCGGCGGAGGCAATGATCAAGCCGACGTGGCGGAGAATTCTATTCACGGCGCAGTCTTGTGGATGCGTGCGGCGAAGCTGCCGTCGCCGGGGTGGTGCCCGGGAATAGTTTGAATATAGTCTTGGGCCCAAGGCTGGTCGGGAAACTGAATGTCGGCGCGCTGCAGTTGGGCGGTAGGCGTCTGAGCTAGGAATTGCTCGACGATCTTTTCGTTCTCCTCTTCTTCCAAGCTGCAGGTGCTGTAGACGAGGACGCCACCAGGTTTTAGGTGTTCGTACGCGCGTTCGAGCAATAGCCGTTGGCGCGCGGCCAGGTGGGGCAACTGATCGGCTTCTCGGCGCCAACGGACATCGGGGTGACGTCCAATTACACCGGTGGCGCTGCAGGGCACATCGGCGAGCACGCGGTCGAAGGATGCTTCTCCGGGGGCGGTGCCGTCGCGCACCACTGTCTGTAGCGAATTCAAGCCTAGGCGTTGCGCGTTCTCGTGCACACGCGAGAGCCTCGCAGGTGAGATATCGGCGGCGACGATCCGTCCGCGATCATCCATGGCGGTGGCCGCTTGCGTCGCCTTGCCGCCGGGCGCGCTGCACAGGTCGAGCAGGTGCTCACCGGGTTGTGGGTCGAGTAGTGCTACAGCTAAGGCTGCATTGGGGTCTTGGACCTGGAATTGCCCCTGCTTATAGGCGGGTGTGGTGAAGAGGTTGGCGCCGCTTGGGACTTTAAAAAAACCGGGCAGTGATCCGGTTGTTTCCAGGTTGAGCGTCTGTTGCAGCTCTTCTTCCGCGCGCAGCGGGTTGAGGCGGATATTGAGGTCTGAAGGTTCGTTGTTCGCCGCAAGTAGGATTTCGACGAATTCGTAGTTCCAGCGCTGGAGCCAGCGCTCAACCAGCCATTCCGGGTGGGAATAGTAGACGGATAGATAGGCTGTGGGTTCGCGTTGCGGGTCGGGGTAGCGGATTTGCGATTGCCGTCGCAGCAGATTGCGGAGGACGGCATTAACCAGTGAGGCGACGCCCTTGTGGGCGAAGTGTTTGGCCAGTTCGACCGAGGTGTGTACGGCGGCCCGCTCGGGCACCCGGTCGAGCCAGAAGAGTTGGTAGACGCCCATACGCAAGATGTGTCTAGCCCAAGGTGAGAGTTTGTCGATGGGGCGCGAGCAGAAAGACGTGAGTATCCAGTCTAGTCGCTTCTGCCAGCGGATCGAACCGAGTACCAATTGGCGGGCGAAGCGGGCGTCGCGATTGTCGGGGAGTTTGGCATCGAGTCCCTGTAATAATTCGTCGAGAGGGGCGCTCTCTTTTTCTAGATCGAAGAGCAGGAGTGTGGCGGCAGCGCGGGCGGAGTCGAAGGGGGGCATGACTTAACGCAACAACAGCATGGTGCGGCGGCGTTCGGCCGAATCCGTACGCAGGCGATAAATGTAAAGTCCGCTGGCGGCGGGCAGACCAGTGGACGATCGACCGTCCCATTGCACCGAGTGGTGGCCTGGGGACGCTTTTGCCGCAAAGGGTGTCGCTATTTTTTGACCCGCTATATTGAAAATGTCTAGCTGCGCGAAATGCGGAATTCCGGAGGGGATTGTGAAGGATAGCATAGTGCCTGCATTGAAAGGGTTGGGATAATTGGGAATGAGTCGCAAGTCCTGTGGTCGGGATGTGTCGAGTGGTGTCAGGATGGCTGTGTTGGAGCTGCGCCAGGTGACCTGGCCTTCGGCGCAAAGCGATTGCGTCCTTTCACAGGCTTTGAGCATCGCCGTCGTTTGCGTGGCGTCGGCTACGGATTCGGAGTCGAGCAGCAAATGCGAATTACCGCGCTCGTCGCTGGTGGTGGAAACCTGTTGCCGTGCACCAGCTTCAATGCGCACGGCACCCTCGTCGAGTAGTGCGTAGACTACGCCCGGACCAAGGTTGTCGATCTCCCAGGTAAAGGCTTCGCCTATAGCGAATTGGCCGCTTTCATAGAGGCGGACTTCGGCGCTAGTTTCTCCGCTGCTCTGATCGACGAGACCCGCGTTGCCCATCGGTGAGAAGAGCTTTGTTTCTTTGTCGAGACGAAGGAATACGCCGCGTTCCAATGCTTGGTTCTGTTCGTCGCAGTAATTGGCCAAGGTGGCGGACTGTATCGGGCGGATAGTATCGCGCTCGGCGTAAGAGGGGCCCAGCGATACAATGTCGAGGCGGACCTCTATCGGCATTGCCGGATTGAGCCCGGCCGCCAATGAAAAGCTCAGATGCACGAGATGGCCCTCACCTGCCAGGCCTTCGCCACCAAAAACGGCAACACCCCATTCGGCCTGGCCGTCCTCTATTATTTGCGGTGGTCCGGGTGCGATAAAGGCCTCTGCTTCGGTCGTTGTCCCCAGTGAACCCGAGATGGAGTCGATGGCCATGGACGGGGTCCAACTAAACTCAAACTTTATCTGGCGAACGCCATCCATCTTGCGCGCCATCACGTCAATCTCGACGGAATTGCCGGTCGAGAGCCCACAAGGCGGACTAGAGGCGACTACGTCGATTTCCACCTCGGCATTGGGGCCGGCGGCCAATAGCTGAGGTAGGGAGCAGACGAGGAAGGCTACGTAGAATAGGGACAATGTCACTTTCCGGGTGGGTAATGGGCGGCGAATCAATGCTCGGTGCCAGGTCTAAATGTACGCAACCCCCAGTGCAGAGCAAGCGCAAAGCTTGACTCTTGACGGGGATTTGCGGCGCTTGGTATATTGTCCTGTGCAATATTTCCTATCCCCCATCCTATCGTGGAATTTAAGTCGTTATGCGTCTTTACCCCGTCTGGAATATAGCCCACGACGACCAGTATGAAGGTCTCGTCGATGCCCTGCTCACTTCCCGCGGTCTAACCCGCGATGCGCTTAAGGTGGGGCCCGAAGTGCTGCATCCACCCGAATTATTGTTAGATATGTCCGTTGCCGTCAATCGCCTGGAACGTGCGGTTCGCGGTAACGAGAAGATCGTCGTCTATGGTGACTATGACGTTGACGGAGTGTGTAGCACTGCGGTTCTAATGGACTTCCTGGAACGGGTGGGCGCGGAGTGCGGCTATTTGCTGCCCGACCGCCACAAGGACGGTTACGGACTCAAGCCACCGGGCGTCGAACGCGCCATAGATATGGGCGCGCGTCTTATCGTCACGGTTGACAACGGCATTTCGGCCTTTGAGGCATTGGACTTGGCGGCCGATCGCGGTATTGATGTCATCGTCGTGGATCATCACCAACAACTTGCAGAATTGCCGCGTGCCCTGGCCATTGTCAATCCGAATCGTCGCGATTGCGAATACCCCTTTAAGAGTTTGGCCGGCGTCGGGGTTACTTTCAAGCTGGTGCAGGCCCTCAGTGGCGCCTTTCTCGAAGGGGATGAGCGTCGCCGCTATCTCAATGACTTGCTCGATCTTGTAGCTTTGGGGACGGTGGCTGATGTGATGCCGGTGCTGGGGGAGAATCGCTTGTTTATCCAACGCGGCCTCAAGATCATGCAGGAAACCAAGCGCCCCGGCCTGCGTCAACTCAAGGAGATCGCCGGTTATAAGGACAAGCCGCTGAAGACCACGAGTCTCGGTTTCCACCTTGGGCCGCGCATCAATGTCGCCGGTCGTTTGGAGATTCCGGATCTGGCGCTGGAATTACTCAGGGCCGCAAACGATGGGGAAGCCGCGCAGATGGCCGACGGGCTCAATAAACTCAATGCCCGGCGGCAAGCTCTGCAACGCGAGGGGGTACAGGAAGCAGAGAGTTTGGTCGGCCCGGAGGATTTGGCGCGGGACCGTATTGTCGTCGTGCTCGGCGAATGGAAACTGGGCATTATTGGGTTGTTAGCCAGCAAGTTGGCAGAAAAGCACTCTCGCCCAGCCGTGGTATGTAGCGAAGACGCGGGCAAGGGCATCTATGTGGGGTCGGCTCGGAGTATTCCAGGTTATGATATCAGCCAGGGCATTAGCACTTGTGCCGAACACCTGGTGACTTATGGCGGGCACCCCGCCGCCGCTGGTTTTTCGCTTGAGGCCGATTCATTTGAGGCCTTTCGCCTGGCGCTTATCGAACATGCCAACACCCATATCCGCGATGAGGACATGCAACCGAGCCTGGACATCGACTTGATGCTCAAGCCGGCTGATCTGGCATTGCACACCATTGAGCAACTCTCCGAACTAGAGCCTTTTGGCAATGGGCATGAAGCCCCAATCTTCGGATTGCACGACTGCCAGGTGGTCTCGGTGCGCAAGATCGGTAAGGACGGCCTGCATTTTAAAGCTGAGTTGGAAGCCGGAGGGCGTCGTTGCGCCGCGTTGTGGTGGAATCAGGGGGCCGTGGCGGAAGTGATACAGCCAGGCCAGCGACTGTGCGCCGCTTTTGTACTTGAGGAGGATACCTATGCTGGCGACGGGGCCGTGCAGATGGTAATTAAAGATATGTACCCCCAGGAGAATTCATGATAAGTTCCGAATACACGAAGAATCTGTGTGCCAGAGATAGTGATGCCAAAATCCTATTTCTCGTCGTTGACGGATTGGGTGGTTTGCCGCATCCGGATACGGGTAAATCCGAGTTGGAAACCGCCAAATTGCCCAATCTCGACGCCTTAGCTAAAGGAGGGACTTGTGGTTTGATTTCGCCTTTGGGGGCGGGTTTTACTCCGGGTAGCGGTCCGGCTCACTTGGCTCTTTTTGGCTATGATCCTTGGAAAAGCGAAATTGGCCGGGGGGCGTTGTCGGCATTGGGATTGGGGCTCGACTTTGCCCGCGGCGATGTGGCGGCCCGCCTTAATTTCTGTACGGTGGATTCGGAAGGGCGGGTGCAAGATCGTCGCGCAGGCCGTATTTCCACCGAAAAGGGCCGGGAGCTTTGTGAGATGTTGCAACGCGTCGAAGTGCCCGGTGTGGAAGTGACTGTGGCGGCCGAGATGGAATACCGGGCCGGGGTGGTGTTTCGCGGAGAAGGTTTGGGCGACCAAGTCTCCGATTCCGACCCGCAGGTGACGGGAGTGCCGCCCAAGCCGTTGGTGGCTGCTCCAGGATCAGAACGCACTGTTGAAGTCGCCAATGCTTTTCTTGCCCAAGTGGCCGAATTGCTCGCGGCGGAAAGTCCGGCCAATATGGTGCTCATGCGCGGGTTCGGATGCTATCCCGAGTTGGCGCAAATGGATGAAGTCTACGGGCTCAAGGCCTTGGGCATCGCCGGTTATCCGATGTATCGTGGCGTCGCCGGTGCAGTGGGGATGGATGTGGTGGAGGTCGGTTGGGATCTCGAATCTGAATGCACCGTGCTCGAGGAACACTATGGCGACTACGATTTCTTCTATATGCATGTAAAGAAGACCGATAGCGCTGGGGAGGACGGCAATTTCGATTTGAAAGTGAAGTTGCTCGAAGAGGTCGATTCTTATATCCCGAGGTTACTCGCGTTAAAGCCAGATGTGCTCGTCGTAACCGGTGACCACTCTACGCCTTCTATAATGGCCAGCCACAGTTGGCATCCGGTGCCTACCGCGATCGCCGGTCAATGGGCTCTTGCTGATCAGGCCAGCCAGTTTTCCGAACGTGGTTGCGCCGCGGGGAGCCTCGGCGTGATTCCTTCGAGTAGTCTTTTAGCACTGTCGCTGGCACACGCCCGCAGGCTCGATAAATTCGGCGCCTAAGATGATTCCCCCCCTGCGCATCGCTCACCGTGGCGCCTCGGGCCAGGGGTTGGCCCCGGAGAATACGCTGGCGGCCTTCGAAAAGGCGATTCAACTCGGCGTCGATATACTCGAGATCGACGTGCATGCCACCCGCGACGGTCAGATCGTGGTCCTACACGACACGACCCTCGATCGCACGACCGATGGCACGGGGGTCGTCGCCGAACTTTCCAGCGCTGAAGTGCGACAGGCCGATGCCGGTAGCTGGTTCGCAGCGGATTTCACTGGCGAAAGGGTACCTCTTTTGGAGGAGGTCCTCGACCTGGCCAGACACCGGGCTTTGGTGCTAATAGAAATCAAAGCCGATTTCATAACCGAACGTATCCTGCAAATTATCGAGACCGCCGCTGCCACTGAACACGTAGTGCTTCAGTCCTTCAATCCCGCTACCGTCGAACGGGTCAAGCTATTGGCCCCTGGGCTGCCGACTGCGCTGCTGATCGGTCAATTGCCGACGACCCCTTCAAGGGTCCGTGCCCGGAGGTTGGTCCAGCAGGTGCTCCAAGTCGGCGCCAACGCCTTGGCCAGTTGGCATGCTACGCTGACCCCGCCTTTCCTCGAGGAGATGCGCAAACGCGGGGTTGCGGTTTGGGCATGGACTGTCGACGAGGACATTGTCATGCGTGACCTGGCGATGATGGGCGTACAGGGCATTATCACCAATTACCCAGATCGGCTAAACCTGGTGCTTGATGATCTGGTGGAAGACGGTCAATTGCAACCGCCGCTGGGACGTCGCCAACGGCTCAAGCGCAGTCGCTGGGGGCGCCGTCGTCAATTGCGTAAGCTCAAAGCGGCAAAAAAGAATCACTGAAAACCACTAAATGGATATTCGCCGACTCGTCCGTATCGCCTTGCTTGCTGCACTGGTGGCTGTCGCCACGCTGGTGTTGCGCATTCCCATGCCGGCGACTGAGGGGTATATAAATGTTGGCGATGCCGTAATCGTGGCTGGCGCGCTGCTTTTGGGTGGTTGGAGCGCGGGGTTGGCTGGAGGTATAGGTTCGGCATTGGCCGATGGGCTCGGGGGATATGCTCACTGGGCGCCTTTCACCTTGTTTATTAAAGGGGGAGAAGGGCTGGTTATCGGCGTGTTATACCAGTGGTTTAAACCCGATTTGGCCAAGCCAATGGGAATCTTGCTTGCGGGTCTATTGGCATCGGTGGGCTTGCTTTGCATGGTGATCGGGTATTTTGTCGTTGAAATATTCCTCTACAGTATGGGGCCTGCGTTGGCTAGTTTGCCGGGAAACCTCCTACAGGCCGGAGCGAGCCTCGTATTGGGTTTACTTTTGGTTTTAGCGTTGCACCGTAGCAGTTTTGATCCAAAAACCCCTTGACGGTCTCGCTTTTACACTTCTATATTGAATTGAACTGTAGTCGTGTATCTCGTTTCTTTTACAAGAGATAGGCTTGATTTTATGTCGCCGGAACTCGAGGTTTTGAGCTCGTCGCCGTTGATGCACGGGATGGGAGAAGAAGAGCTGGGTTCGATCTTGAGTACGATGGAGCGTCGTATCTACGAGGTGGGAGATCGCATCGTAGAAGAGGGCAGGCCGAGCGACTGTCTCTTTATCTTGGCCGATGGAGTTGTCGATGTCGTTAAAGGTGAAGGAGACCAAGCCGTATTGCTCAAGACCTTGGACGAGCGCGGCGACTTTTTCGGTGAGATGGCGCTGATTGATATCCTGCCGCGTTCAGCTAATGTATATGCCAGTGGCGAAACGCGTATTCTCGCTTTTCCCAAGCAAGTGTTGACTACCCTGTTTTCTCGGGTGCCTCGGGTCCAGATGACGCTAGTGCTCAATATCGCACGCAATTTATCATTGCGTTTACGCGAAGCCGATACACTTATATTAGAGCTTTCGCGCGGAAGTTGAGAAATGGAAGCAGAAATCGATGCCAGAAGTACCCTTTTGCGCGACTCGCCGCTTTTTCGCAGTTTGGAGGGGGCTGAAATTAATCGCCTGGTCGAATTGTCAGAAATTCAGGAATACAGCCCAGGGGAAACAGTGGTTGTTGAAGGCAGTATGGGAGACGCGATTTTTCTGCTTTACGATGGAGAATTATCGGTTCATATTTTAGGTACCGGCGGTCGAGATATAACGCTGGCGCAAGTGAATAGCCAAGGGGCCTTTTTTGGTGAAGTGGCCCTCGCCGACCCCGGCCCACGCTCGGCGACCGTGCGCGCAGATGGTGAGTCGGTATTACTCATGCTTTCGCTGGAGGCTTTAGAGGTCTTTTTTGGCGAATTTGCAGATGCCCAAGTGGTCATCTTGCGCAATATTGCGCGGGTATTAGCGCAGCGCCTACGCGAATCTAATGTGCTCGTCGCCTCGATCGCCTCCGACTCATCATCCGCCTGAATGTACTACACCCTGTTTGCCGTATTGCTGTTGTTCGTCGTGGCCCTGAAGTATTTGCAAACGAATGGCGAGCGCTGCCCGCAATGCCAAACCAGCAGGGAAGACGCTGAGTATCCTTTGTGCCCCGATTGTGGCTGGATTTACGAAGTGCCTGGCGAAGAAGACGAGGATTACGAACAGGCTGAAGAAGAAGAGGGTCTGCATTTCTGAATGGAATGGGTCATCACTATACTGGCCATAGGCTGTGTATTTTTCGCCTTTCAGATCGTCATGGATTACGTCAAGTACAAGGCGGTTGTTAATCCACGGATCAAGCGCTTGCAAGCGGCCAAGGGCGAATTGCAAGTTCGCATTGACGCTTCGAAAATCGAATTGGCTGAGAGTCAAGGGAAATTGGGGCCGGCCAAAGAGGAAATCGAGCGTCTTGAGCAGGAATACCAGGATCTGCAGGCCGAGATTAGGCAAGAGCGGGAAAGGGGAGGCAGACGTGAGCCGCAGGAACTGGGCGAGGATTGATTCGCCGATCCAATCTGATTTTTGCTTGACAAGCCTATGTACTTGTATATAGATTGTTTTAGCTTGTTTGATTACTAGCGGCTTTGCGTTTACGCGGAGCTTTCAAACCAGGAAGGTGGACCATGAGAATGCGGGTATTTTCGCTCGTTTTAATTGCCGCGAGTGTGGCTTTGGTAGGCTGTGGCGGCGATCCCCCCACGGCTGATTTAAATGCGGCCAAACAGGCCTTGGACGCGGCGGGAGCGGCAGGAGCTGAGCGCTTCGCCTCCAGCGATTATTCCGCTGCTCAAAGCGCCTATAGTCAGGCTGAGAGCACGGTCAATAGCGAATCTGAGAAACTATTTAAGAACTTTGAGCAGGCTGCTTCGCAGATCGCCGATGCCAAGAGCAAGGCCGATCGGGCCAAGTCAGCAGCAGGTTCTGAGAAGAATCGGCAGAAAGGTTCGGCCGATGGCGTAATCGCTGCTGCCGAGGCGGCTATTTCCGCCGCGCGTTCGAGCCTTGACGGTGCACCGGCCGGTAAGGGCACCGAAGCGGATATTGAGCAATTGCGCGCCGACTTGAGTGGCGCCGACGCTGATCTTAGCGCCGCCCGTTCGGCTGTGGGCAGTGAGAATTTTTCCGATGCCGAGACGAAGGCCAAGAACGCTGATCAGAAGGCCGGGCAGGTTGCCAATGGCGTGCAGATGGCAACGCAGAAGTACAACGACATGGTCGAAAAGATGCGACCCTGGTACGACCGCATCTAAACGCTCGACAAGACGTAAATACAAAACGGCCGGGGAAGATTCCCGGCCGTTTTGTATTTTTATACCCATGTTGCCAATGATCGCGATACTAATATCGGCGCTGGTGCTTTGCGTCGCCCCGGTGCAAGCTATGCAAGCCTCTCTTGCCGAGCTTACCAGCGAACATCGGCGGTTGCTCCGGGCCATTGAGGATCAAACGCCACAAACACCTTATATTGTCATCAATACCCATGATAACCAACTGCTTTTGCGGCAGGGGGACGCGGTGTTGCGTCAGGCGACATGCGCGACGGGCAGTGGGCGAAAACTCGAAGGCGACAAGCGATGGCATCGCTGGACTTTCGATACGCCGAAGGGGCGTTTTGCCATTGCGCGGAAAGTGGCTGATCCCTTGTGGATTCGACCCACCTGGGACTTTATCGAGAGTGCCGAGGAGATTCCCATTTTCGCCGAAGATCGGCGGCGTTTCCAATACGGGGTCTTGGGGGCATACGCCTTGTATTTTCTTAAAGATTTCATGATTCACGGCACTCTTTTTGAAGTTAACCTGGGTAAGAGTATTACGCATGGTTGTGTGCGGGTGGGTGGTGAGGATCTGCAATACTTCTACGAAACGGTCGAGCTCGGCTGGCCCGTTTTTATTTATTGAACCGAAACGCGATGCTGGGAATTTGGCTCGAAAGTGGACGGATCGAGGTACGGCGAAAGCTGCAGTTACCCGAGCGTCCAGTGGGTGAGGCGCTGGTGCGGGTTTTGCGGGCCGGCATCTGCAATACCGATCTGGAATTGGTTAAGGGCTATTATCCGTACCGAGGCGTGCTGGGGCATGAATTTGTCGGCGTGGTCGAAGAAGGCTCGGCCGGTCTGGTGGGCGAGCGAGTCGTAGGCGAGATCAATGCTGCTTGTGGTGCTTGTACGGCCTGCGGCTCGGGCCGTGCGACGCATTGTCCGAGCCGCACCGTACTGGGCATTGTCGGGCGAGACGGTGCGTTTGCCGAATATTTGGTGCTGCCGGAAGAAAATCTGCACCGGGTGCCGAAAGAGATCGACACGGATGCGGCGACCTTTGTCGAACCCTTGGCTGCGGCGCTCGCCATTCAGCAGCAAGTGACGATTCGTCCCGACGATAAAGTGCTTTTACTCGGTGACGGCAAGCTGGGGCAACTTATCGCGCAGACCCTGGCCTTGACCGGATGCGAGCTTCTAGTGGTGGGACGCCACCCGCAGAAATTGGCTCTGCTTTCGGGGCGGGGCATTACGACTGGAACCGCGGAGGATGTCGAGGCAGGCGCGTTTGACGTGGCGGTAGAGTGTACGGGTAATGCAGAGGGCTTTGCGTTGGCGCACCGGTCTTTGCGTCCCGGGGGGACCTTGGTGCTCAAAAGCACTTATGCCGGCAAATTAGCGCTCGATGCTTCGGCTCTGGTCGTTGACGAAATCGCCGTCGTCGGTTCGCGCTGTGGTTCCTTCGCGCCGGCGCTGCGGACATTGGCCGCGGGGCGCGTTGAGGTGGAGTCGCTAATCCAAGCGCGCTTCAGTCTGCAAGATGGTCTCGAGGCTTTTGCGAAAGCGAGAGAGCGGAATTGCTTAAAGGTCTTGCTGAATATAGGAGAGATTTAGTCTTCGGTGCTACTGGAGTCGCATGGGATATGTGGCGTGGGCAACATTCCAGCGCTGATATGCAATATAGGGGCTGCTGAATTGAAAAGCATCGCATTGATCTTCGCATTATTTTGGGGGCCTGGCGCAGTTGCGGCGGCGGGGGGCGCTGACGAACTGGCGCATATCAATGCCGCGCTTAAGGCTTGGATACAGGCGATCGAGGCCGATTCCCCTTATTTGTTGGTTGATCGGGGCGCGGCCAAACTGCGATTGATGCATGGTAAGGCGGTGATGAGGGATGTCGGCCTGATCGCCGATTCGCTCGGGGGGCGTCCACCGATTCGCCATGTAATGCAAGACCGTTTGCGCCGTTATAGGCCTAGTGATCCCTGGGTAAGTTTGGCTCCGAGTGCTTTCGACTGGGAGCAGAATCTGGTCGTAGATGCTCCTCCGACGGGCGCGCTTCTTTTCTCGGATGGATTGTTGCTCTATGCCGATGCGATTTGGCATAGAGTGGACGCGCTTGCTTTGCAGTTGCAGGCAGATGATTTGCGCGCATTGTACAATGCTTGTGAACCGGGTATATCACTGGTTGTATTGCCCGTAGGCTGGCAAGAGGGGCTTGCGCCTTGAAGATTTTTCAATTTGCCTGTGCGGCGATAGATATCACGCCGTCAGTCGGTATCCATATGGGCGGCTATTGGGGACGGCGGTCGGGGGCAACGCATATCCACGACCGTTTGATGGCGAAGGCCCTGGTTTGCGAACTTGGTGCAGAAAGGGTTGTGATCCTCACCGTAGATCTAGTGGCGTTGGGCGCGGATGCGGTGCGTGCGATCCGTATGGCCGTGACGCGCGATACGGGTATCGCCGGCGCCGCGATAATGATCTGCGCTTCCCATACTCACGCCGGCCCTTTGACGATCCCTTATCGCGGTATGGGGGAAATCGACAAAAGTTACCTTGCTCGGGTGGAAGCCGCATTGGTCGAACTGGTGGTAACGGCCACGGCCAAAATGCGTCCGGGCCGATTGGGGTACGCGCGTCGCGATGTGCAAATCGGTTTCAATCGCCGTGCGCGGCGAAGAGAAGCGACCGGCCCCGTCATCTCGCATGCGCACGTATTGCGTTTCGAATCGGATCAGGGGGCCGGGGCGACGCTTTTTCAGCACGCGTGCCATCCAGTGGTCTTGGGCGGTGACAACCACCAGATCAGCGGGGATTTTGTTGGCGCGGCGGTGCGCTGTGTGGAGCAGATGACCGGCGAACCGGCGTTGTTTGTCAATGGCGCCTGCGGGGATATAAACCCGAGCACAACGGGTGGTTCCTTTGAGGAAGTCGAGGAGCTTGGAAGCAAATTGGGGCAAGCTGTGCTCGAGGGGGTGGCTGATGCCGATATTTTGGCTACGCCGGTCTTAAGCTATGTGCAAGAGCGGGTTGATTTGCCGTTAATCGATCCACCGACCCGTTTGCGTGCCGAGGCGGAAAAAATGGTGTTGCAGCTCAAAGAAAAGTTGGTGCACGAGGGTAATATATGGGCGCGGAGGGTGCCTGCGGCACGGCTTGAATGGGCAACGGCCATGCTCGCATTGGCAAGAACTGGCAATGGACGCGGTCGGTCTCAGGTTTTTGAAATTCAGGGAATTGGGCTAGGTGAAATGGTGCTCTTGGGGATGGAAGGGGAGATATTTGCCCGTTATCAATTGGATTTGGAGGCCGAGTGGGGGAGGGTTATCGCGTGCGGTTTCGCCAATGGCTGTATCGGTTATGTGCCGACGGCCGACGAATACCCCTTGGGCGGTTACGAAGTCGACGACGCTTATAAAGTCTATCCCAGCGTGCAGATGATTGGGCCGGCGAGTGAAGAATTGATCCGCAACCGGACCGGGGCGTTAATCGCGCGATTGCGGGCGGGAGTTCACTGAGTAGAAAAAAAACGACTATCGGTGCCGCCGGAACCGATCTGCATATCGACGCGTTTACCGCAGCGGGGGCAGGACCCTTTATATGCGCTTTTTTCCTTGTTCATATAGGCGCGCGCATAGACGTTGCAACACTTGAAATGTACCCCAAGGAATTTCCTCTTTTCAGTCATATTCCGAATATACCGGGCTGCCGCTTTGAGTGTCAAGTCGCGGTTGCGCCGAAGGGGTGGATTGTGCATTTTTTTCAGTGCTTTTAATTGGAGGCCTGTGAGCGATTTATCTCGCCAACTTGACGCGCTTTATGCTAAAGTGCCCGCTACCCGTTGTGCCGGTTCGGGCGACTGTTGCGCGCTGACGAACGAAGAATTCGACAATTATTACGCGACTATGTTTCCGCTCTATCGGGTTGAATACGCCAATATAGTCGCCTATGTCGAACGCTATTTTTCCCCTGAACGCCGTCGAGAGTTATTGAAGTTTACCGAGGAGCGGCCTCGCCGTTGTCCTTTTCTTGGGGCGGACCACGGCTGTACGATATATCCGGTGCGTCCGCTAATCTGCCGTACTTATGGTGGGATGAACGCAGTCTCGATTGCGCGAGAGGCGGTGCGTAATCAGGGGGTGTCGCCCAATGGCGAGATCCGCGCTTTTGTGCGGCGGGAAGTGGGCATGGTCTGCCCACGGGTCGCGGTGACCGAGCCGGAGAAGGTCGCCGAGCATGCGCGCATGTTGATCGAGCGAACGTACGAACGCGAATTGCAACGGTTGAGCATGGAGGTGGAGGTCGCCGATGTCGAGCGCAAGGGGCTTTTTCAGCAGCTCACGGGCAAAAAAAACTGGCCGGTGTATTGGTCGTGGGGGGGATTTAACGTCTTGCGTTTTTCGTCGCTGGAATGGGTGCGTCAACATTTTGCTGCCTATTGGAAAAAGGCCGAATTGCCCGATGCGGGTTGAAATGAATATGAGAAAGGATTGCGATGCGGCAGATTCCCGTTGAGGAAGCCAACGTCGGCGATATAATCGCCGAACCGATTCAGGATCAGAGCGGTCGGGTGCTATTACCGGCGGGGGCCAAGCTCTCGCAGGCGGTGCTCGTTCGTCTCAAGGGGTGGGGGGTCTTCACGCTGAATATCGAGGGCGAAGAACAAGAAGGTGGCAAGAGCAAGGCGGTGCTCGTCGACGAACTGGACCAGCGATTCGCCGGCTTGGAGGGTGATGAGATTATGATGCAGATTAAAGAAATCGCCCGCGGGCACTTGAGTGGGAGTTAAAGATGCCTCCGGATAAGAATCAGTTGCGTCTGCAGATCGAGAAAGTCAGTAATCTGCCTACCTTGCCCGGGATCGTTACTCGCATCGCCGAGATGGTCGACAGCCCCGAGACGACCGGTCGCATGTTGGGCCGGGAGATTGCCACGGACCAGGTTATATCGGCCAAGGTACTCAAGTTGGTCAACTCGGGGTTCTACGGTTTTTCCGACCCGATATCGACGATCCAGCACGCCGTTACGCTACTGGGCTTCAATACGGTCAAGAGCCTGGTGCTCAGTTCGACCGTGCTCGATATGATGAAAGACTCGTTGCCAGGGCTCTGGGAGCATTCGATCGCCTGTGCGCGGACTTGTTCGATTATTGCCGCGCACGTCGAACTCGATGACCCCGAGGAGATCAGCACTGCCGGGTTGCTGCACGATTTGGGCAAAGTAATCCTGCGACAAACAATGGAAAGCGAATTCAGGCGGATTGCCAATTATGTCGATCGCGCCGACATGCTCTTTTATGAAGCGGAGGAAAAAGTCCTTGGCGTCAACCACGGCGAAATGGGTGGGTGGTTGCTAGAGAAGTGGGCGTTGCCACCCAGGCTCGTCGAACCGATTGTCGATCACCATGATTTTCGCCCGAATCGCGATCACGCTGAACATACTGCGATTCTGCATTTGGCCGATATCCTGTGCAGGGCGGAGGCCTTCGGCAGCGGTGGTGACCGCAAGATCCCTCGCTTGGCACCCGGAGCGCTCGAGATTCTGAAAATCGGGATCGGCGACGTGCGCGAAATTATGGAGCGGATGGTCGAGGAGTTGCGCGACATCCCGCGTATGTAAGATGCAGGGTTTTCTGCAGAGTTTTCCTCGCCCGATACTCGTCGTCGACGACGCGCTCGAGATCCGTGGTTATAGCCGCAAGGTTTTTTCGGTGTTCGGGCTGCGTTTTCGAGACTACGCCGATGACCCGGAAGGGAGCTTGGGCAAAGTGCTGGGCGATGAAGAAAGTCTGGGTGATGAGTTGGCGTTGGCCACGGCCAGGGTGGTCCGGCCCGGCGACGAGGAAACTTTCGACTGGATCCACCGCAAGCGCAACTATGAGATCACTCTGCACGCACAGGAGGACGGGATTTTTCTGGTGCTCTTCGAGGATGTGACCGATTCTGCGGTTTCCGAGGAGATCCTGATGAACGCGCGGGGTTACCTCGAACACATTCTCAGCAATATCCCCCTTGGTGTCATCGTGCTCAATAGCGAACTGCGCATTACTTCGATTAATCGCCAGCAACAGCGCTTCCTGCGGCAGATGGGGGTCGAATTCACCTTTGTCGATGCGATCGGTGCTTCTTTGCAAGAGCTATTGCCCGAAGAAATCGGCGACGGGTGGCAGCGACTCTGTCGGACGGTGCTCGATAGCGGCGAGCCGGCGGAGGAGACAAAGAGGAGTTTCGCCGGAACGGAAGGGGAGTTGGTGCTCAATGCGACCGCCACGCCATTGCCCGATACGATCGGCCAAACCGCCGGCGTTATTCTTATCGCCGACGATGTTACTGAAGAGGCACGTCTGGAAAAGGAGTTGGTGAAGGCCGAAAAGTTGGCCACCGTCGGTCAGATGGTGGTCACTATAAACCACGAGATCAATAATCCATTGACCATTATTTCGTCCAATGCCCAGACCCTGAGAATTCTCAACAAAGACCTCGACGAGAAGGCTAAGGCCAAGCTGATCCGGATCGAGGACCAGGTCAAGCGGATCGCGGAAGTGACCGAAAGGCTGCGCAAGCTCGACGAGATCGCGACCAACGAGTATATCCGCGACGGCGAGGATATGATCGACGTTTGGAACGAAAAACAACGGGAAGACGAAGAATGAAAATATACCGGGTCGCCGTTTTTGGTTGCCGTGCTTATCACGAGCATCGGCGTCGCGAGGTGGTAGGGCTTTGTGATTTAGTGCTCGAGTTGTTCGCGACCTTAGGCGACGAATTGGGCGTCGCGGGGCGCTAGGTCATGGAGATATTAATGGGCATCTTCGAATCGTGCGCTTATGGTCGCCGGGTGGAAGTGCCACAAAAAGACTGCAGTCATCCCCTATTGCGTTGGCGTGAGCAGGCGGGTTTGGCGTTGCTCGCCGCGATACCGTGGCCCTACGGGGAGTGGCTCGAAGCCGAAGACCGCCGCCTTGGCAGAGTTCGACTAACGGTGTAAACGTATGATCTACCTCCTCAAATTACTACATCTGCGCCGCAACGAGGTCCCAAGATTAGGGTTGGCGGCCGCGCTGTTCTTCCTGGTTCAAATCGACGACGGGATCGTCAAGAGTGTGGCTTCAGCGGTGTTCAATATTCGCGCTGGGGTCGAAAATTTGCCGCTGATGTACACCTGGATCGCGGTGCTTTTCTCGCTGAGTATGATCCTGCTTTCATGGCTGACGGCCAAAGTTGCGCGCCAGCGCTTGCTGTTGGGCATGATGGTTGGAGTGGCTTTGGTTTTCGGGGTCAATGCCGGTATGTTGTTTTTGCAACATGCAGGTTATGTCGTTCTGGCGGACGATTATTACTCCTTCCTCTTTGTTTCTTCCGAAATCGCCCGCACGCTGATGAATTTCCAGATCTGGATCGTGGCGGGCGGTATTTGCTATGTTTCGCGGGCGAAAGTGTTTTTTCCGCTATTAGCATCGAGCGCGGTGCTGGGCGATATATCGGGCGGTTTCGCCGTGCGGTTTTTGGGTTCGTTGCTCGAATCGTATCAGCTCTACGTATTGGCGACACTGAATATGGCGGTGGTGATTGGTCTCCTGCGCCAGTTGATGCGCCGTTATTTTGTCGGGCAGCAGGGTGACGAGAGTGAAGCGGTCAGCCTGGGCGAGAATCTGCGCTATTTCACCCGGTCGTATTATCTGTTGCTGATCTTCGGGCTCTCGCTGGTGATATTCGCCGCCTATACGACGGTGCACTACGGGTTTAACGTCGTGGCCTACGACTATTTCGAGGCGGCCGATGACTCCGAAACCAAGATCACCGAATTTTTTGGGTTGTTCTTCGGGCTGACTGGAGTGGCGACGCTCTTTGTTACCACCTTTTTGCTCCAGCGTATATTGCGTTGGATAGGCACGGGCAATGTCTATTTGTGGGTCGGCGTGGTCTATGTGCTGATCGGGGTGCTGCTGCTGGGCGTATTCACCGATGGCTTAGCGGGAATATCCGGTCTGGAATGGACGTTGGTTCTGGTCTTTCTGCCGGTGTTGGCCATTTTTATCGGCAACTTGATTAACTTCCTCCTGCTCGACAGCGTCATTGCGCCGACCTATCAGGTGCTGGTCAAGCTAGTGCCGGCGCGCAATAGCGACGGTACTCGGATGATTATGGAGGGCGGTTTTATGCTATTGGGCGGACTGTTCGGTGCTGGAATCACCGCTTTGCACGCCCACGACATTCTGACGATGGGTGAACTGTTTGCGCTGTTATTGTCGATGGGGTTCGGTGTGGTAGTCTGCGGTTATTTCCTCAAGCGCAGTTATACGACAGAACTGGTCAAGGCGGTGCGCGAGCAGAATTTCGATGTCGAGGACGACCAGGCGATGCAGGCGCTCAAAGGGCTGCTGGCCAACGATCCGGATTTCTCCCGGGGCTTGCTCTTGCATCGCAACGACGGTGTGCGGCAAATGGGGATCGAAATGCTCAGGCAATCCCCCGGGCCTGCGGTCGAGCAGGTCTGCCTGGAACTATTCGACCACGAGAATGTGCGTATCCGCGCCGCCGCGATGGAGGCTTTTACCCTGAGTAGTGGCGACGCGTCGGCGGCGACGGTGGCCGTGCTCGGACGCCTCGGCGACGACGACGGTGAAGATGATTTGAGTGGGGTAAAGGCTTTGGCGCGATTAATCGATGAGGCCGAGTTGGGCGACGACGATCGGGCGGCGATCGGGGCTACCGTAGTGGGGCATCTGACCGCTGAGTCCACAGTGGGGATGCGGGCCGAGTGCCTGGTCGTTTTGACAAGACTAGATCACAGTGAATCCGCGTCCCAACGCGATGAGGTACTCAACGCGTTACTCGCCGATGATGAGGAAGTGGAGGCACTAATCGCCGGCATCGGGGCCGCCGGTCGGATGGGGGCAGTACAGGCCCATACGAGGCTGCTTGAATGTCTGTCCCATCAATACCCGGCGGTGCGTGAGGCTACCGTGCATTGTCTCGGGGCGTTGGAGCAGGATGAGGGGCTCACCGCTTTGATGGGAATATTGGGCGACCCCGATCCGGATGTCGTCGCCGCTGTCGTCGTTGTGCTGGGCCGAGCCAAGGGTGTGAAGCAGCGGATGGTCGATGAATTGTCGCAGCGGCCGGTAAAAGAATGGCAGGGGTTGCTCGGGGCGCTGATCGCCCAGGACGAGGAGGGGTTGAACGAGGCCTTAGTCGCCTCCTGCCGTGAAAGGCTGGTCCAGGCCAGCCGTTATCTGGTGGCGATCGACCGGCTTGAAAAAACGGGTGACCCGGCGGTGCAATTGCTTGTCGATCAGCTCCGCTTGCAAAATTCGCTGGTACAAGACGGTGTGGTGCGGTTATTGGGTTATCTCGGGGACGTGGGAGTCGTCGGTGACCTGATGGAAAGGTTGGGCGCGGCCGACGGGGAGGCCCGCGAAAGTGCGATTGAACTGCTAGAGAATATCGCCGACCGCGAGTTGCTCGCCCAGCTGATGCCGCTGATCGAAAGCGACCGCGAAACCCAGTTGGCGATGGCGTACGAGGTCAGTGGTTGGCGGGAGGTCGAGCTCGACGAGGTATTGGAGGATCTCTTGCACTCCCCGAATGTCTGGACCGAGATGGCGACGATTTGGGCGGCTTTTTCACTCGGTCGCGAAGCGTTCGTCGATGCGGTGGCCGGAGAATTGGTGCAACAGGCGCGCGAGATTATGGAAGAAATCAAGAGTAAAAGAGGAGATGCCGCGATGGCCGAAGATCAGCCGCTGACGACAATGGAGAAGATCACCTTTCTCAAGGAATCACCGTTTTTCGAGTCCCTGCCCTTAGAAGAGCTTTATCATATCGCGTTGTCGATGGAGGAAGAGGGGGCCAGGGCAGGGGTGTCGGTGATCAAGGAAGGCACAATGGGTGATAAGATGTATATCGTGGTGAGCGGCAAATTGGAGGTGAAGAAGGAGGGCGGGCCGCGCTTTGCGGTTGTGGGCGAAAGTCAGGTCTTCGGTGAGCAAGCCCTGCTCGACGAGGAGCCGCGCTCGGCCTCGGTCGTCGCGCTGGGCGATGTGCACTTGCTCTCGCTGCAGCGCTCTAGCCTGGAGCGGATCCTACGGCGCTATTCCTCTATCGCATTCAATATGATGCGAATTCTCTCGCAGCGCTTGCGCGAGGCTCAGAATTCAAGGCTTAGGCGTAAGGACGACTAGCTAGCGCCGTGAGAGAGTTGGGCCGGTGTGCGGTATGCGCCTAATCCAGCACGAACGATGCGACTACGTGCCGATAGACTGGGCCAATTCGGCGTCGGTGGTGCCCAACTCCAAGCCCGAATAGCGCCTGCGCTATTCGGGCCCATACGAGATGGTATGGATGCAAAAGGGGGCCATCGCAGTGCTCATCATTAGACGTATTCTATGCCTTCTCTTCCCCCCAACTTGATATTGCCGACGGGGTTGTGGCGGACCCATAATCCGCCGTTTGCGGCCTTCTTCCTCGTCGAAATAATTGCCGACGAGGACCGGATCGCTATGTCAACGAGGGCAGCCGAGGCCGACGACGAAGGCCAACGAAACCCGTGCGGATGATATATATCATCCGCGTCGCAAGCTTCGGAATCAGTCTCTTTTTATGCCTTCGATAAATTGCTCAAAACTCGCGGTCCATAGCCCGACCGTGTCCCTTGGGCCGGTGAGTTTGAAGTAGAAGAACTTGGGGCCGAAATCGACGATCGCCCCCAGCATCCTGTAATTCTCCGCCGGGGGTGTATTTCCCTGCTGGCTCATGCCCATATTGGGGGCGAAGGTGCCGCTGATATCTACGAAGACTACGTGCATGCCATCGACTTTTTTTTCCCACCGTCGGCCGGGGTTGTCTTTTTGCTCACCATCCGCCGGGGTAAATTGCCCGAACCACCGATTGACATTGGCTTCTACTGATCCCATTTTCCCGGCAAAAACGGCGAGCGTTGCTTCTTTGTCCTGCGGTCTCGCACCCGCCATATGATACTCGGCGACGCGCATACTGCTGGAGGGCGTTGCTGGCTGCCACCCGTCGGGTTCGGCGACATTTATACCGCCGAAGCTTTTTCTGCCGGAAGGGAGTGGGCGGGCGCGGGCGGGCGGGTGAGTGGGCGGGCGAGTAGATTGCATTTGTTCTACCGCGCTTATCAGGCCTTTTATGTCTTGTTGGGTGGTGGCCTTTCCGCCCTTGTTACCGTCCGTGTCCTGACCGCAGGATAAAACGGCGAATAATAAGCCGCAAAATCCTGCAAGTTGATGCGGATTCATCCGAGAGCCTTTCTTTTTCCTCCGAAGCCGCAAGGGATTGCGGGCCATAGTTAAATAAAACGCGCTGAGCATCTTTTGCCGTTTCGGCGTCTACAGGCGGTGCGACAAGCTGTGTTATTAATACACTAAACCGCTGTTTATTTTCATTGTAAGTATTTGTTTTAAATAACCTTAAAAGATGAATAAATGATTTTGGCGAAACGCTGTCAAGTTTATTGAAATCAAGCGGGATCACACAGAGTGTAAGGCGGGGAATAATGTTTTTGTAGCCCTGCATTTCACTGTAGCAAATGACCCCCTGTTCTATGCCGGCTAGCCTGCCGCCTTTTATCTGAGACTTTTTAGTCCCAGTACTGCTAAACCAGTCGATATAGAAGTGACTGTGGCCTGATTGACCGCTGCATCAACTGCCGGCGGAATACACGTATGGCCTTTGTCGGTCCTTTTAACGTTAAGAATATGTCGGAGATTCTGTTTGACCTGACGCACGATCTATGGGGCCCGTAGCGAGGGCTCGCCTGGAGAAGCCTCGCAAAGAAATCGTGCGTATTTTAATTCGAATTAAGAGGACCCAGAGGCAAGCGAAGATTGATTCTCCGTTGTCGGCAAGTAAACCACCTCTTGTTCCATCCCTGTAAATGTGTTGCCCGAGATCTTGGTCCCTTCGGCTTCGGCACTGACCTGGATGCCTATTTTCTGTTGGCTCTGGCCCGAGTCGGCGAAGATATTGTCGCGGATTACTACATCGTGCGTTTCCCCGAGGAATTGTATGCCGAGCCCTTCGGCCTTAAAGCCATTGTCGCAGATGGTGCACCCCTCGACGAGATTGCGGTGGGCGCCGCGGAATTCGCTCAGCGGTTGGCGGAAGAGCAGGCCGACCTTGTGATTGCGTTCGATGGTACAATGCGCAATGCGATTGTCGGTGTCGCGGTGACCGATGGTGACACCATAGTCGAGGTTGTCGCTCAGGTCGCAGTTTTCTGCCAAGCCGTCGGTGACGCCCCAGCAGAAGAAGATACCCTGGCTGTTGCCGCGCGAGATGCAGTCGGTGAAGATCGGCCGCTGCGAGCCGCTGCCTGGGTGGAAACCGAGATTGGCGTTGTTTTCCGAGCGGCAATGCTCAAAACGAATATCGTCGCAGACCTGGAAGGAATAGCCGTCGCCGTTGTAATTGCGCGAAACGACATTGCGATAGGTGTGGCGGTCGCAGTGCTGAATAAAGACGCCGCCGGCGTAGTTGCCGTCGATTTCATCGCTTTGTGCCCTATTGCCGTCGAGGACCAGATTTTCGACCGTGACGTTGTCGACCCATTCGGCGGTGAGGATCGGAAAGAGCGTCGCGGCGGTGGCACCGTCTTCGAGCCAGGCATTTTTCTCCATGCGGCGGCTCAAATAGAGCGTCTGGCCGTCGATTTTCGTGACGGTATCCTTGATGACTTCGAGGCGCGTATCGCGCGTAGAGCGCAGTATAATACCGCAGCCGGGGGTAAAACCGCTGGGGTCTTCAACGCGGACCTGGGCTTCGTACCAGTCGCAGTCGCAGTCTAATGGCGTGCAGGAGGACGGTGTCTTTTTGAGCACGGTGTCTTCGCCTGCACCGCGAATGGTGATGCCGGGGCGCAGATACAAGGCGTTGCGCATGGTGTATTCGCCGGCGCGGATTTCGAGGGTGCCGCCGCCGAGGCGATGCAGATAGTCGAGACCGGCCTGCAAGGCCTTGTCGTCCGCACCAACTAGGTCGGCGTCTTTGTGGCCGACACTGAGCGTCAGTGCGCCGGGCACGGTGCGCGAGCGATTTTCTTTCTCGTTCATATCAACCTGCTAGTTTTTGCATTAAGCCCCAGCCGCTGATGACGGCGGAGGCGATAAGTACCAAGGTGGAGAGCCCGGCGCCGAAGGTGATCCAGGAGCGGGTGCGGTAGACGGCGGGCAGTTTGAAGTTGAGGAAGATCGCGGCGATCATCATCATCGCGATGGCGAGATTGGCAATGAGAAAACCGGCGATCTGGGTCAAGATGTCAAAGGGAATATTGAGCCAGACGATGACCATCGTCGTGGCAAAGATATATAGGCAAATGGCGCGCTTGATCGGCATATAGGCCCATTCGCGCTCGGGCCAGATCGCGGTGAAGAATTCTTGTGCGACACGGGCGTAGATCTCGGGCAGGGCCTGTAGCGTGCCCCAGAGCGCGGCGAGTATGCAAATATAGTAGATCCATACCAGGCTAGGGTGGATCTGCGCCCAGACGTGGGCTTGATGGGTCAGCAGGCTCCAGCCTTCAAAGCGTGTTTCGAGTGGGAAGAGTACGGCCGCGCCCGAGATCATAAAGGCGCCGGTAACGACAAACAGCACGACCGCGCCCATCGACACGTCCCAGCGCAGCGGCGAGATCAGTTTGCGCAGGCGGCTGACTTGCTCGGGGTCAGTCGGGAGATAATCTATCTCGTCGCTGTTGGCGGCGTACGCGCGGATCTCTTCAATGTCTTTATGGCCGGTCAAACCCCACTTGTGCAGGCCGATCCAGTTGGCGTAGGCGATATAGCCGATGACCGACCCACCGACATAACCGAAGGTCGTGCCCAGGGTCAACAAGGGGTGGGCGATCGTATCGGCGGGTGCCCAAGTGGGGAAGGGCGGTATATCGCCGAAGCGGAAGGTACCTTTGAGCGCGGCGAAAAAATCTGGGCGTACAATCAGCGTGCCGGTAACGGTGCCGACGACGAGGATTCCACAGATAATGATCTGCTGTTTTTCCAGTCGTTCGAAGGACAAGCCGATGCCAAAGAGCAGGGCGAAGGCGATAAAGGCCGAGGTGATAGCGTTTTCCCAAAGCACTTCGTGTTGTGCGCCGGGCAATATATCGCGCAATAAAAAATGAAATAGATCACCGCAGGGTTTGGAGATGGGGACCCAGGATAGCGGCGCGCCGATCATTTCGAAGAGCAGGATCGCCAATAAAAGCCAGCCTCGCGGGCCGGGTAGTCGCACTAGGCGCTGGCCAATCGATTCGCCGCTGACGGCGGTGTAGCGGCCGATCAGATAGGTGAAGAACACGCCTTTGACCAGGCAACTAAGCAGGACCATCCACAGCAGACCATAACCGGCCCAGGCGCCGGCGCGCACGACGACGATGGTCTCGCCGGCGCCGATGGCGACCGAGGCGACGATGGCGGCCGGGCCGAATACGGCGAGCAGGCCGTATAGTTTGTTGAGTGACCAGGGTTGTGCGTCGGCGCCTGCGGGCTCGGGGATTTCTACTTTGTCCATGGTGGTCAATTCTGTTTGTGTGGAAGGCTTGGGAATAAGCGCTTGGCGTTGGTTGGAAAGATATTGCCAACGAATGCCTTGCGACGACGGCTGGGGTATCTCATTCGCTGTTGTGTCAGACTAAGGCGAGTCCTCTCGGATTCACCGTCTCCGAGCGATTTTTTGGTGGATACCCGAAGCAAGAAAAATCGTTGACATCAACACAATTATCGGTAAAAGTATAATGGGCAACCGACTGTGCTTGTTGTATCTCCTGGGAGTACTCTTACCGTCTCTGATTTTCCAGTCTCCCGAACTGTCGGTAGCGTCCCAGCATTTTCGTTTCGCAAATTTCTATCTCGCGGGCGGGTCACCCAGGTCGAGGACCGGCAGCAATGTGCCCTCTTGCAGCGCCGATTCGTGGGCGGCAAGGCCCGGTAGTACGTAGCGTGCGGCATCCCAGGCGTTATTGGGCGGGGTTTCGCCGCTGTGGCAGGCTTTGATAAAATCGTCGACTAGGAATTGGTGCGAACCGGCGTGGCCATTGGGTAGTCCGGCGAATTCGCTTGGCAGGCGGGCCGTGTCGTGGACTTGGGCTGTACCGAGATGAGTGCCGTCCGCCGCGGTGACCTTGTCCATATTACCGCCCGATTTTATCGGCTGGCCGGTGGCGGCCAATAGTGTGTCGAGCGCTTGTTTTTCATTGCGGTCTTTGGTTAGCCATACTGCGCCGTGTGCATTGTCCTCAAAGCTGCCGTCGGTGCCGAAGAGCGTCATGCGCACACAGCCTGGGTGGCCGACGCGGCGGAACTCGTTGATGCGGCAGGAACTGCCGTCGGACATGCTAAAGAGCGCGACCTGGTTGCTAAAGGGGTTTTGCCAGTTGTTGTCGGGGTAGATTCGGTCCTCGTGCTCGTCGACAAAACCTTGGCAAGAAACCTTGGTCATAAACGCGCCACTGATTGAGATGATCTGGCTGGTCGAGTGCGTCGGATAGTACATGGGCGGGATGCCGGCTGTTTCGCGCCAATTTTCACCGCCGCGCCAACGGGCTACGTCGTAGAGCCCATGGTCCCAGTCGTGGTAGTATTCGGCCTCGCCGTAGACTATGCGGCCGAAAGCTCCTTTGGCGTGTTGCTGCCGACAGTAGATGACGCCGGGGTAGTAGTAGCTGGTCTCACCAATCATGTAGACTTTGCCACTGCGCGCGGTGGCAAAGACCAGTTTTTCGATCTCGTCGACGCTGACGCCGGCAGGGACTGCGGAGTAGACGTGTTTGCCGGCATCGAGCGCCTGTACGGCCTGGGGGCCGTGCAGCCAGTTCTGCGTGAAGAGGCAGACCGCGTCGATGTCCATCGCGCAGAGCGCGTCGAGCGAAGGACTGGTCTGCGCGATTTGGTGTTTAGCCGCGTTTTGCGCCAATTTCTCGTCGTCGGTATCGCAGAGGGTAAGCTGGTCGACGAGCGGATGCGCTTTGAACAGGGGGATAAAACCTTGGGCGAAGGCGCCGGTGCCGACAATGCCGATTCTCAAGCTCATGTTGGTATGATCGTTATTGTGTATGAAAGAAGGGAGATTTGCGCACAAAGTACAACAGCGTGCACCGTGGCGCAAGCGAGCGGGCGGCTCTGTGTGATTTTGCCTATTATATGCCCTATACGCTGGAATGACAGGAGAGACGCTCTATGAAATTGAACGACGAACAGATCGCGCAATTTGCCACAGACGGCTACCTATTGCTACGCGGCGCACTGGCAGATGCCGACCTCGATCCGATTATCGCCGAATACCAAGAATATATCGGCCGTCGGGCCGGAGGGTTGTTGGCCGAGGGCAAGATCTCGGATCTCTACGCCGACGAGCCTTTTGATCGTCGCCTGGTCTCGATCTGTCGCGAAGATCGCGAAATCTACAAAGAACTCGACATTATGTATTTTCGCGGCCGGGCTTCGTTTGAATTCCTGGTCAACGACAACCTGCTCGATATGGTCGAGGCGCTGGTGGGCCCGGAGATCACCTGCAGCCCGATCCAGCACACGCGCGCCAAATTACCCGCGGAGGTGACGCCAGAGGGCAGCGATCCGCACGTGGCGCCCTGGCATCAGGATTCGGGGGTCACCTGGGAAGAGGCCGACCCGCACTTTATACTGACGATATGGTTGCCGCTCTCGCCGGCGCGGCCGGAAAACGGCTGTTTGCAGATCATTCCCCGCGCGCACGGCGGCGGTATGCGACAGCACCATATTAAGCAGGGGCTAGGTACGGTGATTCTCGATGATGAGATGCCGGAGCAAGAGCCATTGACCTTGCCGATGGACAAGGGCGATGTGCTGTTGATGCACAAGCAGACGCCGCATCGCTCGACGGCGAACAATGCCGATGTGGTGCGCTGGAGTATGGATCTGCGTTACCAAGAGACGGGCACGCCGACAGGGCGTCCGTACAATCCCGATTTTGTCGCGCGCAGCCGGTCAAACCCTTCGTCGGAGTTCCGCGATTACGACGAGTGGTGTCGACAATGGGTCGAGGCGCTAAAAGAGATCAAGGGCAAGGCGATCAAGGGGCATCGCTGGGCAGTGGTCAAATAAGGCGCAGATAATTTAAAGAAGGCGGCGCGGGCGAGACATCGCCCGCGCCTTTTTTGTGCTCAGGCGACACCGGTCAATTCCTGCGCTTCGACTAATTTGGCGTAGAGCCCGGCCCGTTGCATCAATTCGTCATGTGTGCCGCTGTCGACGATGGCCCCCTGGTCGAGCACGACGATACGGTCGGCGCGGCGCACGGTGGAGAGCCGGTGGGCGATAACCAGGGTCGTGCGTTCTTTGACCAAGCGGTCTATCGCCTGCTGAATCAACGCTTCGGTACGGGTGTCGACGGACGAAGTGGCTTCGTCGAGGATCAGGATCGGTGCATCTTTGAGCAGAGCGCGGGCGATGGCCAAGCGCTGTTTTTGCCCGCCGGAAAGCCGCACGCCGCGCTCGCCGACCAACGTGTTGTAGCCTTGCGGTAGGTCGTCGATGAATTCTTCGGCATTGGCGGCGCGTGCAGCGGAGACGAGTTGCTCATCGCTGGCCTCGGGTTTGCCGAAGAGCAGGTTGTCTCGGACCGAGCCGTGAAAGAGAAAGACATCCTGGGGCACGGAGGCGATATGACGGCGCAGGAAGTCGAGCGGCAGTGCGCGCAAGTCGTGGCCGCCGATGCGTAGGGCGCCCTGTTGCGGGTCGTAGTAACGCGGTAACAGGCTGGCGATGGTGCTTTTGCCGGCGCCGGTAGGACCGACTAGCGCGACGACAGTGCCCGACTCGATTTCGAAGTCGATCCGGTGCAGGACGGGTACGGCGGGGTCGTAGCCGAAATGCAGGTTTTGCAGTTGAATATGCCAGTCGATTTTTGCCGGAGCGTTCACCCCGGGGGCGTCGACGATATCGGATTGCGTATTGAGCAGTTCGAATACGCGCTCGGTGCTGGCGGCGGCCTTGTTGAGCACGTCGTTAATTGAGGCCAGTTGCAGAAAGGGCTGGTAGATATGGCCGAGGTAGACGATGAAGACGAAGAGGTCGGCGACGCTGAAGCGACCCTCCAGTGCGAAGGCGCCTCCGCTCCAGATGGCCAAGACGATACCGAGGCCGCCGGCACCTTCGATTAGCCCGGCGGGGATCAGGGATGTGGAATTGGCGGCGATCATGGTGTTGCGGAAGCTCTGGCTGCGAGTTCGAATGCCGGCGGTGGAATCTTCCTCGCGCACAAAAGATTTGATAACGGTGATGCCGGAAATATTATCCTGGATCTGGGCGACTAACTCGGAGAGGTTTTGCCGGACATTGCGCCACATCTGGCGCACTTTTGAGACGTAGCGGTAGACTAGGAAGGCGGTGGGGATGATCGGCGAGAGGGTGATCAGGGCTAATTCCGGGTCTAGCACGAAGAGCACCGTCATCATCGCCGCGGGGATAACCAGTGCCAGCATCGTTTCAGGGATACCGTGCGCGACAAAATCCTCGACCGCTTCGACGTCGTTAACGGCGCGGGTGATGAGGTTGCCGGTGCGCTCTTTGTGGAAGAAGCGGTGCGGCAGTCCTTGCATATGCGAATAGACGCGGACCATCAGTCGGTGCATGACGCGGTAGGCGGCGATATGCGAGAAGCGGCCGTAACCGTAACGGGCTAGGCCGCGGATGAGGTAGATGACGAAGAGCGCGCCGGTCAGTTCGAGCAACCCCGCTTTGCTGCCGCCGCCCTCGGTAAGCCATTGGATCAGGCGGCGGATGATCAGTGGGGGTAGGAGGTTGGCGGCGGCGAAGAGTAGGCCGCAGCAGGTGGATAGTAGGATTAGGTGGCGGTGGTCGCGTACTAGGTCGTGGAATTGGCGAAAGAAATGCATGGGGTGCAAACGGTCCTTCTGGGGTTTTCTCGTCGCTCATTCTCGCCCGCCATCCCTGGCCGGGCTCCGAGGCGACTCTCTCATTTTACAATCCTGTAAAATGAGAGAGTCGAAATCCGCTCTGAGAAAACCCCAGAAGGACCTCGGCGATGACGCGGTATTTGGTGAAATGTGTGTGTCTATGTAAAGGGGAATAACCTAAGCTTCTGGGGCGGGGAAGGAAAGAAGGATGCTGCTAATT